>Ga0315275_10000782_pt1 | contig 26686 bp, 24 predicted proteins | sample YL17G03_0_MG_FD_205557 | JGI IMG/M metagenome (GOLD analysis project Ga0315275, IMG submission 205557) | Sediment microbial communities from Yellowstone Lake, YNP, Wyoming, USA - YL17G03_0 | ecosystem: Environmental > Aquatic > Freshwater > Lake > Sediment | place: USA: Wyoming | collected...
ATCGGAATCCGTGACTGCCTGTCATCGTCGCCCCTTTCATGAGCTCAATCTTGTGTTTTTTGGGAATTTATGAATAGATCAGGCTAGAGGATAAGCCAAAAATGAAAGCTCATTCGGCGAAACACGGCGTCGCGGGGAAAAAATTGCTCTTCCGTTCACTCCTTTGCCTGATGGCGCTCCTCGGCGCGGCCAACATCCTCGTCTATCGAACCCGGAACAAGGTGGACACTTTCGTGCCGGCGACTTACAAAGAGCTCTACCACCCCACGGACGTTCCGGCCTTGTCCGGCACGAAGATCATCCGCCAGGGTGTGCTGAGGCTCGAGATCGTGATGAGAGAGGCGGCCGGCGGCTGGGTCATCGCCGACGACACCGGTGACCGCTATGAACAGACCGGGAGATACCCGGAGCTCAAGCTCAAGGATTTTATCCACAATTACGACATCGAGACCCGGGGTCTCACGCCGCCGGCCCGGATTTCGGTTCGTTTCGGATTCTACAGCAAGGAGTTTTATAAAAAGGGAGGAAGGACCCAGCCCGACAACTACTGGCTGATCTCGGCGAGCATCCCCATGGGCAAATTCCGGCAGCATCCTCTCGCCTACTGGACCGATACCTTCCCGTATGTGGACGAAAAGGAGAAGGAGGAGGGGCGCCGGATTCTCCGCGAGGAGATGGGCGTCATGGAAGACGAGGCGACACTCGAGAAAATCGAAAAGATCTGCGCTTATCAGGTCGCCATGTATGAGACGCAGGCCGGCATACCAGATGACCGGATGAAGGTCGAGGTCTCGCCGCTCAAGATTTTTCAGCGGGTCTGCGCCAAGGAGGGAAAGATCTGGTGCACCCAGATGGCGACGATCTACCACTTTTTCGCCAACCTGGCCGGCGTTCCCACCCGGCTGATCACGCTCGAGGGGCATATCGACAAGACGATCACGACCGGCCACTCGTTCGCCGAGAGCTTCATCCCCGAGCGGGGGAGCTGGGCCCGCGTCGACCCGAGCGCCAACAAGTTTTATGTCTGGAACCGGGAGAACAAGCTCCTTAACAGCGCCGACATCCTCCACGTCGCGCTCAACGGGAGCTTCAGCGACTTGAGCGCCAGAACTCTCAAGGACGGTGCCGTCGTCACGGTCCCTTACATCGAGGTCAACGCGAGCGACATCCAGCTCTTCAGTCCAGGGGCCCACCTCCTCTACCGCCGCGGGAGCTACGCCGCGGATGAAACTCTCACCCGCTACCTTTTCTCCCCCAACCTCGGCTATTCGCTCGACGCGACGTACGCCAAAAGGCTCTATGTGCTGCGGCGGGCCCTCTTCGCCGCCTGGGTCATTCTTCTCGCCGGCTGCCTTGCTTTGCTCGTTTCGGGGCGCGGGCGCGCACCCAGGAAGGCGTCCTGAATCCGGCGCCGGCCGCCCTCACGCTCGACTATTCGGGGACACTCCACCGGGCGGCGACGCACTTCGCGCTTTCCGGGGCGGTCGTCAGGTCATCCACCCGGTAGTACAGGCTGACGATTTTCCCTTTCCCTGCCTCGACCGAGCTCGGATAGCCGCAGTCGGTGTTCGGAGCGTCGTCGGCAAGAATGATTTTTCCGTCCATGTCCCAGGTTTTTCCCCCGTCCCGGCTCAGGACGGCGCGGACTCCCCGCGGCGGATTGCGCTCGCCGTAGGTCATGAGAAGCCGGCCATCCCGGAGCCGGATCAGGTCGGCGGGATGTTCGAGGTCGGCCGTTACCTGGACCGGCTCGCTCCAGGCGTACCCCCCGTCTTCGGAACGGGTCACCGCGAGGTGCCCGCCCTTCTCGGAGCGCATGGCGGCCAGCAGCCCGCCGCCGCCCAGGCCGACGACTGCGGTTTCGTTGAAGTGCTTCCCCAGGAGTGAGGGATCTCCCCAGGTCTTCCCGCCGTCTTTCGAACGGAAGATGTAGCTTTCGTTGCCGCGGCCGTCAGGAAACTCGAAGTAGACGGGCATGACGAGCGTCCCCCCGGCCAGCTGGATGATCTTGCCGTAGGGCGAGACTGCCCCCCGCCCCGCGTAGAACGAGTGAATACCGTCGCTTCGCTCCGGTTTGGTCCACGACTTCCCTTTGTCTTTCGAGCGCATGATGTAGACGCCATCGAACACCCGTTCCTCGCGCTTCGGGGAGAGCTTGAGCCCGGAGGCGTCATAGCCGCTGAGCACGGCATAGGCCAGAAGCACCGTTCCGTCGGCGAGCTGTCCGAGTGCGGGGTTCCGGTCGTCTTCGGGGCCGTCGACCGCCGTCCATGGCTTAGACCAGGTCCGCCCCGCGTCCGTCGAGATCGACAGGTCGAGCCGCCCACCCCTGCCGATATGCGGAGCGCCGGCCCTCATGACGGCCAAGATCTCCCCGCTCGAAAGTCGGATAGCCACCGGAAAGTAACCGCCGTGCTCCATGACCGTGACGCGCTCGACCGGAGGCGCGGCCGCCGCGATACCCGTTGCCGCGGCGCCAAAGACGATGGCGCAGATGGTCGTTGCCAGAATGGCCGATTTACGCATGATGAGTCTCTCCTTATGACGTTAGACGCCAATGAGTATCGCCAAGTCATAGTATTCCTGTCAAATGGAAACAGGGCGGGCGGACGTATCTCCATTTATGTGATGGCGATGGTCAAAACGAGGGGTGGCACGGCGTGGGGGCCCCCCGCCAGCCCGGACCGACTGGATTTTCTTGGGAAGGAGGGAGGACTGACGGGGGATCGCCGTGACAGGACCCCAATCCCGAATCAAATGACCACATAAAGGGAGATGCTAACGGTGCAGCGGAGGTTTGACAGGCGCTCCTTCTTTTCGATATATTCGACCCTCGCGGCGGGGCCGCCGCGGATTTTTAATTCCAGGCAAAAATACGGACGGCAAAATATGACTCACAACCAACCGAAAAAGGAAACCATGACCCCGCGCGAGCGCGTCCTGAAGGCGCTCAACCATGAGGTCCCCGACCGCATTCCGATCGACCTCGGCGGAAACCAGACCGGCATCCACAAGAACGCCTACCGTAGCCTCGTCCGCGAGCTGGGGTATCCTGAGGACATCGAGATCATGGACGCCTGCCAGCAGCTCGCCCGGCCGAGCGAACGGGTGCTGGAGCGGTTTCACGTCGACACCCGCTACGTCGCGGCCGGTCCCGGGGCGGGTTACAAGGGCGGCATCGTCAGGGCCGAGCGCGACGGCCGCGTCTGGCACGACCTGACCGATGAATTCGGCGTCCGCTGGTCGATGCCCGACGACCAGCAGCTCTACATGGACGTGAGCTTCAGCCCGCTCGCCGACGCCACCATCAAGGATGTCCGCGACTACCCCTGGCCGAAGGGGGATGACCCGGCCCGTTTTACGGGGCTGCGCGAGCGGGCCCTCCGGATCCGGAAGGAAACGCCCTATACCGTGGTCAGCGGCATCTCGGGGGTCGTCTACGAACCCTGCTGGTACATGCGCGGGCTCGAGCAGTGGTTCATGGACCTCCTGACCAACCCGGAATTCTGCGAGGCCCTGATCGACCAGACGCTCAAGTACTGGATGGACTGGTTCCGGCTGTTCCTCGACGAGGCCGGCGACGTCGTGGACGTCATCATGATCGGCGACGACCTGGCCGGCCAGGACGGGCCCCTGTTCAACCCGGAGATCTACCGCCGCCTGGTCAAGCCCCGCCAGAAGCGGCTCGTCCAGTACATCCGGTCGCGGACGCCAGCGAAGATTTGGTACCACACCTGCGGGTCTTGCGCGGTCTATATCCCGGACCTCCTCGACAACGGCATCCACATCCTGAACCCGGTGCAGACGAGCGCCCGGAACATGGACCCCTTCGACCTCAAGCGCCGGTTCGGCCGGGACCTCGTCTTCTGGGGAGGCGGCTGCGACGCCCAGCACGTCCTGTCGCGGGGCACCCCCGGCGACGTCGCGAACGACGTCCGTCGTCACCTCGCGGCGCTCATGCCGGGGGGCGGTTATGTCTTCACCGGCATCCACAACATCCAGGGCGAGGTGCCGGCGGCCAACGTCATCGCCCTGTTCGACACCGCCTATGAAGAGGGGTTTTATTAGGACCGGCGCATCAAAGCAGCAGCGGGGCGGATGGGGATGTGCCCCGCAGACCCCCGTAGCGGAGGGGGACCCGTCGGGCTCTCCGACGGGGGAACCGACGGGACTGGTTCCCGGGGGCCGGGGGGATAGGGGCGCAACGCCGTCCGACCCGGCTGCGAGATACAAAGAAAGGGGCGCAAGGAGTGATCCATGAAATCCATCAGGCGGCTGCCGGCTCTTATCACCCTAGCCTTCATGATCATGGGCGGCGGCGGCCCAGCACTCGCAACCCATGACGCCAGCATCGGCGACCAGCTGTGTCCAAGTCCCCCGAAGACCGACTTCCAGGCGTCCTGGATCTGGGTTCCGGAGAGCGCAGGATACGACCATCGCAACAGCTATGCCTATTTCCGGAAGGCCTTTTCCGCCGCGGGGGATCTGACCATTCACCTCGCCGCCGACAACACGTACGAGCTCTATCTCGACGGCCGGCTCATCGATCGCGGCACGGCCCCGGCCGACACGGCCTACAAGACATTCGACACCTACCGGATATCCGTTGCTCCCGGCCGGCACGTGATCGCCCTCCTGGTCCACCACATCGGCCAGGTCTGCGCCACCGCCATGCGCTCGAGGCCGGGGCTTTTCGCGGAGATCCTCGCCGGCGACAGAACGCGCGTGCTGTCCGACGCGAGCTGGAAAACGCTTCCGGCCGCCGGCTACCAGCAGCATCTCCCGGCCATGATGTCCCATTTCGGTTTTTATGAGGTCCTGGATTACGAAAAGGTGCCCCAGGACTGGCCGGCGCCGGATTTCGACGACTCCGCCTGGCCGGCCGCCGAGGTCATCGGCCCGGCCGGATCGCCCGACTGGCCGCGGCTGATTCCGCGCGACATCCCGCCGCTGGAAACCCGGCTCGTCGAGGCGGACAAGATCATCGCCTGCGGCAGCTACACCTACGGACCTCCTGACGAAGCCGAGAGAGATGCCACGGTGGCGGTCGAGATGGTCTCCCGGATTCGGCAGAAAAGCGCCGCGCCATCCCTGGCCTGGCCGCTCGAACTTGCGCGGGGCGCCGAGAACGAATTCGCCGTCATCGATTTCGGCCGCGAGGTAACGGGCCATCTCCGGTTGGCCTTCGAGGGCGCGAAAACGGGGCAGCGCGTGGACATCGGCTACGACGAGATCCTGGATAAAAACGGTCTGCCCAATCCGCGCCGCACCTACGTTCACTTCGCCGACCGCGTCTACCTCCGCGAGGGCCAGCGGGAGCTGGCGATCTACGGCGGGCGCGGTTTCCGCTACCTCATGGTCGATGTCTCCGCCGGGAAGGGCGGATTGGTTCTCACCGGCGCCCGCCTCGAAGAACGCACCTATCCTGTCCCGCTCCAGGGGACCTTCCGGAGCTCGGACGCCGGGCTCGACAGGCTCTACCGGATCGGCCTCTTGACGACGCGCCTGTGCATGCTCGACAGCTACGTGGATTGCCCCGGGCGGGAGCGGGTGATGTGGATCGACATGGCGGTCGAGGCCCAGTGCAGCATCTACGGCTTCGGCGGCAGCGCGCTGTGGCGGCACTGCCTTTTTCTTTTCGCCCAGAACGTCAGCCGGCTGGAGTCCGTCGCGGGCGCGGTCAAGGGTTTCGCACCCTGCGATTACGACCCGCTCCTCGTGAGCTACACGATGTACTACCTTCTCTCGGTCTGCGATTATTACCTTTACAGCGGCGACCTCAAGACCTGCGAGGCGCTGTTCCCGACGCTGATGAAGCAGTTCGAGATCCTCCGGAGGTTCACGACGCCCGAGGGATTGATCAACGACAAGTGGCCGGGCTGGGGGACGTTCCTCGACTGGTCGGCCATGGATTACGGCGGCCTATCGTCCTGCAACAGCGCGATCTATATCCGCGCCCACCGCGAAGTGGCCAAGCTGGCCCGCGAGCTCGGCCGCGACGATACGGCCCGGGAACTCGAGCAGAGGGCCGCCGGTCTCGCCCAGGCCTACCGCCGGGCCTTTTGGGCGCCGGAGGAAGGGTTGTTCGTGGATGCCCTCTACGACGGCCGGCCGAGCGGAGTGCGCAGCCAGCTGGCGAATGTCTTCGCCGTCTGGGCCGGCCTGACGACCGAAAAGGAGACGCGGCCGCTCCTCGCCAAGATCATAGACAAGCGGGCGCTCCTCCCGCTCACGAGCGGCGACTACAGGCTGAAGCCCGGGTTCAAACCGCAGACCGGCGGCATCGTGCCGATCGGCACCCCCGGGCTGGGGTTTCTGCTAACGCAGGTGTTGTTTGAGAACGGGATGGCCCGCGAGGCGCTCGATTACCTCAGGGAAAAGTGGGTCCCCATATCCCGGAACGGCACCTTCGCCGAGCACTTCGGGTCCGATTACAACACGAGCTACTGCCATGGCTGGGGCGCGGGGCCGGTGATGCAGCTCCCGGCCTACGTTCTCGGCGTTCGTCCGGCCGCGCCCGGCTGGAAGGAAATCGAAATCGCGCCGCAGACGGCGGGCCTCGAGTGGGCGGAGGGCACGGTGCCCACGCCCAGGGGCGACATTTCCGTGAAATGGCGCTTGGTCGATGGGAAACCGAAGCTCGAGTACCAGGTTCCGAACAACATCAAAGTGGTCAAGGCGGCCAGATAACCGGGCCGGGGGCGTTGCCTAAGCTGACGACTTGGGATTAAGGTATCGCTCGATCGGCGGGGGCACGATGTCCGGAAAAAGCTCCCGGGCGCGATCGTTGGTGACAACCATGGGGTTGCGAAAGCTCTCCACCATGTGCCGTCCGACACGAGCGTGGCCCCGGGGGGTGAACAGGTTCAGCCACCAGGCGGCCAGCCACTCCGGCAGGAAGTTGAGCCGGACGAGGAGCGGCCGCCGGCCCTGCGACCGGGCCAACCGGCGGATGAACTCCCGGTAGCTCATGGCTTCCGGCCCACCGATCTCCACGATCTCGTGTCCTTTCGCCTCGAGCGTCGCGGCGGCCGCGAGATAGCGCAAGGCGTCGGGAAGACCGATGGGCTGAGTCCTGGTGTTCGTCCAGCGCGGCAGTGTCATGACCGGAAGCTTATGGATAAGGTTCGTGACGATGTCATAAGAGATGCTGCCCGCGCCGAGGATCATGGAGGCGCGAAATTCGATCAACTGAGGCACGAGGCCCCGCAGGATGGACCCGGTGTTGTGCCGGCTGGCCAGATGGCGCGAGAGGTCGTCGCGATCATCCCCGAGACCGCTCAGATAGATAACCCGGCCGGTGCCGGCGTCGCGCGCGGCCCGGCCAAAATTCTTGGCCGCCCGGGCTTCCAGGTCATAGAAATCGCCGTCCCGGCGGGCCATCATGTGGATCAGGAAATAGCCCAGGCTAATCCCTTCGAGCCGGAGCCGGAGCTCTTCGTAATCAAACACGTCACACTCCACCGCCGAAAAGCGTCCGTCGCCGGAGCCCAGGCCCGAGAGGGACTCCGGATGGCGGCACAGCCCGCGGATCGAATAGTCCGTGGTCTCGAGCAAGTGCTGCGACAAATGGCGGCCCACGAACCCGCTCACGCCCATGATGGCGATGGTTTTTTCTGACGGTGACATCAGAGTGCCTCCGGTCGAGGGCGGCGACGAGCCGGATGGCCCGGTTTTCTCAGGTAGGCTTCCTCAAGCGCGTCAGCCAGAATTTCAGCGGATTTCCTCACGGCCGGCGACATCGGTTTTCCCTGCGACATGCAGCGCGGTTCGATGCCCAAGAGTATCACCCGGCAGCCGACGCTCTCCTCGAGGTAGCGCACAAGATGCGCCAGCGGGATGCGGTGGGTCGTTGGGTCGTCGTCAGGGATTTTCTTCTTGTTGATGAAGAATATGGTTCCCCGATCCTGCCCACCGGCCGCCGCATCGACGATGAGGACATGCGTGGGGCGGAATTTCCGGATGAGTCCCGTCGCGCTCTCCGGAACCCCTCCCCCGTCCAAAACCTCGATCTCCTCCAACGTCCGCCGCTCGCCATGACAAGATGAGGTCCTTGCCTGGGTGTCCGCAATTTTGCGCTGGAGCAGCCGGACGCACAGGCTCCCTGCACCATCATCGGCCCGACCGGGGTTCCCGACGCCGAGGACGAAGAGCCTTTTGGCCGCCCGGAATTCCCAACGCAGCCGTTTGCGCCAGTCCGCGTCAGTGTCCGTCATTCGCCGGTCCCCCTCCTCCCCGCCTCCACCCGCCGGGGGAGGAGATTTGAGGACGGGCTCGGATTTTGCATGTTCGCTTTCTCGAGGTTAAGTACACACTCCATAGAACAGGGTTTGCGAATTGGCGGGGGTGGCATGACGCCAGTCCCTGCGCGCCCGGAGCGACGGGGACCCCTCTCCCGCACTTCGCAGACGCTCTCCCGGACTTTTATCCGAGATATTAATCCCTCCTTCCTCCCTTGGGAATCAAGGGAGGACTCGGATTTGGTAAGCGTCTGCGACAAAGGCCGGACATCGCCATGACAGGACCCCCTCGCGGAACTCCGAGCCGGTAGGGCGGATGTTGTTCGCAGACCGTGGACCCGGGAGATCGTGAAAAGGGCGGCGGTGTCCGTGCTAACTCTTCGCCTCGGCGGGCGCGGGGACCGGCTCGGCCGCCTTTTTCGGCTTGGGCACGGCCTTCACAAACTCCCACGCGGCCTTGAGGTCCCAGCGGCTGAAGGCGGAAATCTCGAACAGGTGGTCCATGTCCATGGCTTTGGGCTTCGTCGGGCACGAATCGACGCATTGGGCGCAGTGGATGCAGCGGTCGTTGTGGATGATCATCCGGAACCGCTTGTCGGTCTCGCTCACGGTCAGGATGTCGATCGCCTCGGCGGGGCAGTCGCGCTCGCAGGCCCGGCAGACGATGCACAGGTCGGGATGCAGAAACGGCGTCCCGCGCCAGTCCTTGGGAACATCGAGCTTCTTGAAGGGATAATCCACCGTGGCCGGCTTCTTGAAAAGATGCCGGATTATCTCGGGAAGAAAAACGGCGACTTTCATAAAACGAACCCCTTGACGAGGATGGTGATCAGGAGCTGCAGGACGGCGAGCGGCGCAAGGTATCTCCAGGAGAAACTGACCACCTGGTCGACCCGGATCCTCGAGGTCAGCGCCCGGATCAGGGTCAGAAGGAAGATGACGAAAAGCGTCTTGACGATGAAATTCAGAAGTCCAAGGATGATCCCGCCGGGAAACCCGCCCAGAAAAACCGCGGCGATGAGCCCGCTTCCGGCCACCATCTCGACATCCGTCATCAGCCGGAACAAGGCGAGCTTCTTCCCCGAGTACTCGGTGAAGGTGCCGCCCACGATCTCGGTCTCGGCGTGGGGGATGTCGAACGGCGTCCTCTCGAGCTTGGCCTGGAGGCAGATGACGGCCACGATGAACCCGATGATGTTGACGATGAGGAGCTCGGGCCGCCGCTGGAAAAAGGCGGCGATCTCGGCCAGGCGCCAGGACCCCGCCAGGATGGCCGGGCTGAGCACAGCCAGGAAGAGCGGCACCTCGTAGCCGAAGATCATGGTCAGGACGCGCGAGCCGCCGATCGTCGCAAAGTAGCTCACCGAAGACCAGGCGGCCAGGAAGATGATCAGTGTCGGCAGGGTCAGGATGTAGAGGAGGATGATGATGTCCCCGGCGAAAGAGTTCGGGCTGGGGACGGCGAGATCGAAGTGCCAGACGGGCAGGAGGAGCATGGCGGTCGAGACGACGGCGATGCCGAACACCGGCAGGACGTTGAACAGGCCCTTGTCCGCCTTCTCCGGGACGATGTCCTCCTTGGCCATGAGCTTCACGAAATCGGCGACCGGCTGAAGGATGCCCCAGCGGCCGGTGTGAGTGGGCCCCATCCGGTTCTGGAGTCGGGCGTAGACCTTGCGGTCGAACCACTCGCAGAACGTCGAGTAGACAAACAGGAAGACGGCGCCCGGATAGACGAGGAGATAGAGGAGTGTCTTCAGAGCGGCCATACCGCGTCCTTGTTCAGTGGGGCTTTTTTCCACCGCTCCCTGGCCAGCCTCCGCAGGCGGCTCAGCGGGACGACCTCCTCTTCGCCGCTCCGGCCGTTGACCAGCGTCACGACGCGCTCGGCGCAGCAGATGCAGGGGTCGATGGCCGCGAAGATGAGCGGGATATCGGCCACGAAACCGTTCTTGAGCATGACCACGGTCGCCGGGTAGTTCGCCAGCGTCGGGGCGCGGACCTTGAGCCGCTCGGGCTTGTCCCCGCCGCTCGACTTGATGTAGTGGATGTTCTCGCCGCGGGGGGCCTCGTACCGGCTGACCACCTCGCTCGGCTTGGCCCGGCGCGGCGCCCTGACCGCGATGGGGCCATCGGGCAGGTTCTGGAGCATGAATTCGATCATGTTGTAGCACTGCATCAGCTCTTTGACCCGGACGACGACCCGTCCCAGCACATCGCAGGTCGTGGCCGTCGCCACCTCGAAGGGCACCTCGTCGTAGATGCCGTAGGGGTCGTCCTTGCGGACATCCTGGGGAAAATCCGAGGCCCGGGCCATCGGCCCGACCGCGCAGAGGTTGATTGCGTCCTCCTTGGAGAGACGGCCGACGCCCGCGATCCGGGCGACGAAGGTCGGCTCGGTGGCGCCGATCTTGAAATAGTACTCGCTCCGGCTCCGGAGGGTGTCCAGGGAGTCGAGGATCTTTTTTTTCTGGAGGTCGTCGATGTCCCGGCGGACGCCGCCCAGCGTGTTGATGGCATAGTGGACCCGGTTCCCGGAGATCGCCTCCAGGATGTCCATGACGATTTCCCGGTCCCGCCAGGTGTACATGAAGAAGGTGTCGAACCCGGCTTCGTGCCCGGCGACGCCGAGCCACAGCAGATGGCTGTGAACGCGCTCGAGCTCCGCCACGAGGAACCTGAGGTACAGGCCGCGGCGCGGCGGCTCGATCTCCATGAGCTTCTCGACGCCCTGGGTGTAGCAGGTCGCATGAGAGTGCGAGCAGATGCCGCAGATGCGCTCGGTGAGGTAGATGTTCTGAAGCCAGGTTTTTTCCTCGGCCAGCTTCTCCAGGCCGCGGTGGTTGTAGCCCAGCTTGATGTCGGCGTCGCGGATGACCTCCCCCTCGATGGTCATGCGCAGGCTGATCGGCTCTTTCAGGGCCGGGTGCTGCGGGCCGATGGGGATCGTGAACTTCATGATTTTCCTCCGGGGATTTTTTCCTCCGGCCGAATGTGTTTCCAGGCCTTGCACAGAGGATAGTTCTCAGCCGGCCAGTCATCCGGGAGGACGAGGGGTCGCGGGTCGGGGATGTGGTCCACCTTCAACCCGAACATGTCCTGGAGCTCGCGCTCATAGAGTATCGCCCCGGGGATCACGGGGCAGATGGATGCGATATGGGGGTTCGACTTGGGGACCTGGGTGCGGACATTGAGCTGGGCGCCGGGAATGGCGAAGTGATAGATGATCTCGAAGCTCTCCCCCGCGTCGAGGCCGCTGATCGTGGCCACATAGGTGAAGCCCAGTTTCTCCCTGAGGAGCTTCACGGACTCGAGGAGATCGGAGGCGCCGACGGTCACGAAAAACCGGCGCGTCGCGGGGTTGGTCACCTCTCCCCCCTTCTCTCCCAGGGCGGCCTTGACTTGATCGAGGAACTCGGGGTCGGTCATCTTCGCCTCGTTACAGGGTCCCCAGCAGCTTGACCACGCCGTCGAGAACGGCGTCCGGGCGGACCGGGCAGCCCGGGATGTAGATGTTCACCGGAATGACCTGGTCCAGCCCGCCCATGATGTTGTAGGCGCCCCGGTAAATGCAGCCCGACATGGCGCAGGCGCCGACGGCAATGACGAATTTCGGGTCGGGCGTCTGCTCGTAGATGCGGATGATCCGGTCCTTGATCTGGCGCGTGACGGGCCCGGTGGCGACGATGACATCGGCGTGCCGGGGGGTCGCCTTGAGCAGGACGCCGAGCCGCTCGACGTCGAACCGGGGCGTCAGGGCCGCCACCACCTCGATGTCGCAGGCGTTGCAGGCCCCGGAGTTGAGGTGCAGAATCCAGGGGGACTTGATGCGCGACCAGCGGACAATCTTCTTCAGCATGTCAATTCCGGGTGATGAGCGCTGCGATCGACAGCGAGATCATGGCCAAGTATATTATACCAAAAAAAACGATCTTCCCCCCCGGGATGGTGGCGATCACCAGGGCCGCCACGTGCATCATCGTAAAGAACAGGGCGATAAAGAAAAACAGCCGGTAGCCGAACTGGAGCTTGACGCCGGGCATATCTTCGCCGCAGGCGTAGGTGGCCAGCTTGCCGCCCTCGTTTTTGAGCTTGGGGGCCATCCGGCTTCCCAGCAGATAGAGGAGGAACCCGATGGCCAGGAAGACCAGGAAGCCGACCGGCGGTGAGATCAGGATATCGATGGCGTTCATTGACTAGCCCTTGAGCTTGGTCAGCTTGCGGACGTCCAGGCTTCCGGTCTGACGGTAGATGTTGATAACCAGCGCCAGAGTCGTCGCCACCACACACACTTCGACCACGATAAAGGAGATGGCCAGGGCCTGAGCAAGGAGGATGTTATTCTTGACGAACCCGGTGGCCACCAGCGCCAGGCTGACTCCCTTCGCACCGATGACAACACCGATGAATAGCTTGATCAGGTTCCGCATGGTCAGGAGGCAATAAAGCCCGATGAAGAGGAGCATAACCGCAAAAGCCATATAGAGCAACCAGGTGTTATTCATCCTTACTCCTCTTGCGGAACAAGGCGAGGACGGCAAAGACGCTGGCCAGAATGAGGCCGATCTGGCCGACCAGGTCAAAGGTCCTCATCTTCCAGAGGGTTTCGCCGAATGTACCCCGGTCGGGGACGGATTCCAGGGCGGGAACGCGGCCCAAGAGGCTCTTGGTGACCATGACATCGATGATCAGAAAAACGATGAAGAAAACCGGAAAAGCCCAGGAGGCAGCCCGGGATTCGCGGACGTCCCCCTCCGTCTTAGTCAGGGCGATGGTCACGACGAAGAGCACTGTGATCATACCTGCCACCACAGAAATCTCGAAGGCGCCGATATACGGGGCCTTCATCCTGAAGAAGATAATGCCCAGGAACAGGCTGGCCACGGCCAGACAAATGGCCGACCTGAGCAGGTCGCGGAGGAGGACTGCGGCCGCGGAGAAAATGACGACTCCGCAGAGCAGCGTGATTTGCAGGATCATATCTAAAATCCTAACCCGCCCAGCGTCACCCGGACCCCCTGCGATAGGGCGTCCGCGGCGGGCTGAATCCAGGTCTTGATGGTCGCGGCGAAAAACACCCCGACGCCAATGCAGGTGAGCGCCAGGATGACCGTGGCCGTCGTCATCCAGAACGGGGCCTCGCGCACGGCCTGCCACCGCTCGTTCAACTTGCCGAAGAAAGCCCGGCGCTGGATCAGGAGGTAGTACCAGAGCGTCAGGACGCTCGCCAGGATGGCGATGAGCGCAAAGGCCCAGTGCTTGGCCTCGATGAGCGCCACGATGATGATGAGCTTGCTCCAGAAGCCGTTCAGGGGCGGGACGCCGGCGATCGAGAGCGAGCCCACGATGGTTGTCGCGGCCGTGACGGGCATCCGCTTGCCCAGGCCGCCCATCTCGTCGAGGTTCCGGGTGCCGGTCGCCATCTGGACCGAGCCGGAATTCAGGAACAGGAGGCTCTTGGCCAGGGCATGGTTGAGCAGGTGGAAGAGACCGCCCAGAATGCCGAGCGGCGTCCCCAGGCCAATCCCCAGGATGATGTAGCCGATCTGGCTGATCGACGAGTAGGCCAGCATGCGCTTGAAGTCCCGCTGGCCGAGCGCCAAGAGCGCCGCCGCGACCATCGAGATGACGCCCAGGTACATCAGGACGGTCGACAGGGCGGGCGTCAGTCCGAACACATTCAGGAAGACGCGAGCCAAGGCATAGACGCCCGACACCTTGATGAGCAATCCGGACAGGGCGGCCGAGATGGGCGCGGGCGCCGAGGGGTGGGCGTCAGGAAGCCAGGCATGGAACGGCACGAGGGCCGCTTTCAACCCAAACCCGAAGATAAAGAAGGCGGCGCATATGCCGACCAGATATTTAGCGTCAAGCGTCTTGAGACCCTGGGCAACGCCGGCGAAGTCCAGGTTTCCCGTCAGGCCGAAGAGGATGATGATGCTGAGGATGATAAACACCGACGCGACGGCCGAAAGCATGAGGTACTTAAAAGCCGCCTCGAGTTCATCATGCCCCAGTCCATAAGCGACGAGAGCGTATGAGGCAACCGCGGCGACCTCGAGAAAGAGGTAGATTTGGAAGAGGTCGGTCACCAGGACGAGCCCGTTCATGCCGGCCAGCATAACCAGGAACAGCGCGTAGAAGTTCGCCTTGGCGCCGTAGTGGTCCATGTAGTTTATGGAGTAGAGCGAGATGCAGAAGCCGACGAGCGTGACGGTGATGAGCATCAGCAGGCTGAACCCGTCGAGCATCAGGCGGAGGCTCAGCGGTTCTCCGAGCCAGGAGAACGTCTCGACGACCGGGCCCCGGCTGATCAGGCTCCGGCCCTGGAGGAGCGCGAGGGCGAGGAGGGCCGCGAAAACACCGTTCGTCAGGATGTCGGGCAGGACCTTTTTCGAGATCTTGCCGATGAGCGGCAGGATGCCCGCCACCACGAGCGGGAGCGCGACGAACAGAAAGATCAACTCTCCTCCTCTACCTCAACAGCCAACTGATGACTCCGGCGACGGCCAGGAGCCCGCCGATGCACCAGGCCAGGTAGTTGGCGTACCTGCCGGTGTGGGCGGCCTGGAGCAGGCCTGTGAAGGCCAGCCCGACCGCCGTGACGATCCGGTCATAAAAAGCGTCGATCGGACGATCGATAAGCTTGAAGAGCAGGTTCGAGAGCCACCTCAGGAAAATGATGCCCTGCTCGTAGATGTCGAAGATGCGCCTTTCGGCCAGGTCAAAGACCTGCTTGAACCCGGGGGCCTTGTGGATGGGCTCCGAGGCCAGGTAGGCGACCCGGCCCGCCTTCCTCCAGCCGTAGTTATGAATAAGCAGCGCAACGACCAGGCAGCCGATCGAGATCAGGGCGATGGGGTTGAACAGGGCGAGCGCATGGCTCGTGAAGTCCAGGTGGGCGCCGGCCTCGGTGTGCCCCTCGAGAATGGGCTCGATGAATCCCTTGAGCGGGAGCTTGTTGTAGACGCCGAACAGGATGCACAGGAAAGCAAGGATCAGGATGGGCAGGAACACCGGCCCCTCGCTCTCCTTGACCCGGGGAACTTCCCGGCTTCGCGGCCCGAGGAATACCGAGTGTCCGGCCTTGAGGAACGAGAGGAATGTCAGTATGGCGCCTACCCAGGCGGCGACGGCGAAAATCGTGTAGCCCGTTTCGATGGTACCGTGGAAGACCATTTCCTTGGAGACGAACCCATTGAGCGGCCAGACCCCGGAGATGGCCAGAGCGCAGACGGCAAACCCAAGGGCGGTCAGGGGCATCTCCCGCCGCAGCCCGCCGAGCTTCTTGAGCTCGGTCGTGCCCGTCCGGTGCTCCACGGAGCCCGAGCTCAGGAAGAGCCCCGCCTTGTACATGGCGTGGTTGATCATGTGGAAGATGCCGCCGGCGATGCCGATCGGGACGGCCGTGCCGATGCCGAGCACCATGTAGCCGACCTGGCTCACGGCGTGGTAGGACAGCAGGCGCTTGAAATCCTTCTGGATGAGGGCCATGAAAACGGCCAGGACGATGGTCAGCGCGCCGATGGTCATCATGACGATGGCCAGCGTGCTGTTTTTTTCGAGCGGGAAGAAGTCGAGCGTGATCCGGGCGAGAAAATAGATCCCCAGCAGCTTCTCGAGGGACGCCGGGATGAACGCCATGACCGAAACGGGCGCGTCGATCGCGGCATCGGGGATCCAGGTGTGGAACGGCATGGCGCCCGCCTTGCCGATGGCGCCGATCATCATCAGGACGAAGCTCGCCGCCGCCAGCCCCTCGGGCTTGATGTGGACATCCGACATGGTCATGGTTCCCGAGATCGCCCAGAGGATGGCGATGCCCAGGATCATGGCGAAATCGCAGAACCCGCCCAGGATGAAGCTCTTGACGGCGGTCCGGTGGGAGTTTTTTCCGCCGCCGATCGTGATCAGGGCGTATGTGACGAGGAGCAGCCCCTCCCAGAAAAAGAGGAAGGGGACGAAGTTATTGGCCAGGGCCGCGCCGTTGGCGAAGGCGGCCGTCAGGAAGACGTAGGTGTAGTACTCGCGGGCGCGCGGGTTGGACTGCATCTTGACCGTCGAGTAGAGGACGATCAGGAAGAGGAACCCGGCCAGCCCGAGCAAGATAAAGGCGCTGAAGTGATAGAGCCGGAGGTCGAAGTTCACGTCCGGCCCGAACCAGCTGACCTTCCAGGTCAGGTTCTTGACCTGAAAAAGCGCCCAGCCGAGGTAGAGAAGGGCGATCGAGCCGGCGACCGAAATGACTTCCCTGAGGTATCTTACCCTGGAGGGGACGAGGAAGGCGACGAGCGCGACGGCGACCGGGAGGAGGATCGGCACGAGAAGCGTCGAACCCGTCATTTCGACCACCAACTGATGCCCGTCACGGCCAGGTTGGCGAGCTTCATCGGATAGGAGACGAGAATCCCGGCGGCGAGCCCGAGGATCGCGAGCAGAGAGACCACGAAGACCATCGACCGCGTGCCCTCACGGGCCGGCGTCCTGGCTTCCCCAAGGAAGACCTGTCCGAAGACCCTCAGCAGGTAATACATCGTCAGGACGGCGGTGAACAGGGCGACGGCGGCGACCCAGACCTGGCCGGCCTTGACCGTGCCCGCGATGACCAGGAATTTCGAGAAGAACCCGCCGAAGGGCGGAATCCCGATGACGGAGAAGGCGCACGCCAGGAAGGCCACGGCCGTGAACGGCATGGTCTTGATCAGCCCGCCCATCTCGCGGATATCCCGATTGTGGGTCGCGTGGATGACGATCCCGGCGCAGAGGAAGAGGCCGGCTTTTGCGAGGCCGTGCATCAGTATGAAGAGGAGCGAGCCCGAGATGCCATCCGGGGTCGCGACGCTGAACCCGAGGAAGATGTAGCCGATCTGGCTGACCGTGGAATAGGCGAGAATCCTCTTGAAATCGTTCTCGACGGTGGCCGCGCCGGCCGCGATCAGGCTCGAGACCACGGCGATGATCGGGATCGCCGTCTTCCAGCCCGAAGGGATATCGAAAGTGTAGAGAAAGATCCGGGCGTAGGCGTAGACCCCGATCTTGACCAGCACCGCCGCGTGGAGGAGGGCGGTGACGGTCGTCGGGGCGACGCCGGCGTCGGGAAGCCAGGTATGGAGCGGGACCGTGGCGGACTTGGAGAACATGCCGAAAAGGATCAGGAGGACGGCCGCCCCGGGAATCAGCGTGCCGCGCATGTCGACGAGGTCGAAGGTCTTGGTGTTGCCGTAGATGACGACGAACCCGAGGAGCATCACGGCGGCGCCGAAGAACGTGATGAGAAAGGCCTTGTCCGCCTTGACGATGTGGTCCTTGGCCCTGTAGAACCCGATCAGGCGCCAGCAGCAGATGGCGATGATCTCCCAGAAGAGATACATGAAGATCAGGTTCGCCGAGTAGACGAGCCCCATCATCGACCCGATGAACAGGACGACCATCAGGTAGTACTCGTTCTGGTTCTCCTCGCGGGCGATGTAGCCGGTCGAATACAGGATGATCAGGAATCCGACAAACGAGGAGACAATCGACGTGAAGACAGCGAGCGGATCGATGATCAGGGTGAAGTTGAGGCCGAGGACGGCCGGGTACCGCAGGATCTCCTCCCCGCCGCCGAGCGCGACCGGGATGAGGAAAAGCGGCAGGACGGCCGTCACCGCGCCCAGGATTAGGGCCCAGGCGGAGCGCACGGACCGGGAGACGGCGCCGGCAAGCGGGATGGTGAGCGAGCCGATAATCGGCACAAAAATCGTCAGCAGGACAATCTGTTCAGTGCTCATAACGTGTGCGGGAAAAATATGAGGTGTGAGTATATAAATCGGAAAATTAAATGTCAATATCGCGGGCGACTATTTTTTTGCCGCGTCCGGGAGCCAGTGTTTTCCTGAACCGGACCGGCCCGGCGGGCCTCACGACGGCTTGGACCGCAGGGCCTCGGCCGCCGCTTCCCGGAAGCCCTCCGAGAGGCTGGGATGATGGTAGATCGCGTAGGCAAAATCCTCGGCCGTGGCGCCGAGTTTCAAGGAAAGAGCGAGAGAATGGATGAGCTCGGCGGCCTCGGCCCCCAGGATGTGCGCGCCGATCAGCCGGTGCGAGTCCCGCCCGAAAATCATCTTGATGATCCCGGAGGCGTGGGCCTGGATGGCGCAGGCCTTGACCAGCCCGGCGTAGGGACAGATACCTTTAATATAGGGAATGCCCGCGGCCGCCGCCGCATCTTCGGTGAGCCCAACGTAACCGATCTCGGGCTGAGTGTAGATGGCGCTCGGGTTGATCCGCTCGTCGATCTCCCTGTCCTCTCCCATGGCGTTTCCGCCGGCCACCGTGCCCTCGAGGATGGCCGTCGAGGACAGCATGATCCGCCCGACGATGTCCCCGGCCGCGAAGATGCCGGGCGCCGATGTCTGGAGGCGGCTGTCCACAATGACTTCGCCCCGGCCGCCGGTGGGGACGCCCGCGGCCTCGAGGTTCAGCCGCTCGGTCGAGGGCCGGCGGCCCGCGCAGACCAGGGCTTTGTCGGAGATGATCTCCTCTCCGTGGTCCGTGATCAGACGCAGGCGTCCGCCGCCTGCCTCGTCGCGCCCGGAAACCATCCTTCCGGGAAGAAAGCGGATGCCCCTCTTTTTCAGCTCTTTTTCGATCAGGGCAACGATGTCCCTGTCCTGTCCGGCCAGCGGGTGGTCGAGCTTCTCCACCAGGGTGACTTCGAGCCCGAGCGTGAGGAAGATGAAGGCGTATTCGCAGCCGATGAACCCGGCGCCCACGATCACGATCGACCGGGGGAGTTCGGCAAGCTGGACGAGATCGTCGGTCGTGAGTACCGTTTTCCCGTCGGTCGGCAGTCCCGGGATTTGGGCGGGCCGCGAACCCGCGGCCAGCACGATCCGGGGCGCCTCGACTTCGGTCACGCTGCCGTCCTCGGCGGTGACAGTCAGGACATGAGTCTCGAGAAAGGCCGCTGCCCCCTGGATCACCTGAACGCTATGGGAGCGGAGATGCGAGTGAATGGCTCCCACGTCGCAGCGGGTGAGCCGGTTGCGGCTGGCCTGAATCTCCTTGAAATCAAGCTCCAGGCGGCCGTCGACCCGGATGCCGAAATTCTTGGCCTTTTTCATCACTTCGAACATGCCCGTCGCGATGGAATAAACCTTGCTCGGCAGCGTGCCCGTGGCCACGCAGGCGCCGCCAAGCTGGCGGGATACTTCGATCAGGCCGACCCGCGCCCCGAGCTCGGCCCCCCGGACGGCGGCGGCGATGCCGGCTTCGCCCGCGCCGACGACGGCCAGGTCAAAAGCGAGGCGGGCCATCAGAGCTTGTACCCGATCTTTCTCAGAAACTCTTTCCTGATCCGGATGTCCTCGTCACCCTCGACGCCCTTCGTCTTGACGCCGTCGATGACCCCCAGGATGCCCCGGCCGGCTTCGGTCTCGGCGATGACCACCTCGACGGGGTTCGCCGTGGCGCAGAAAATGCGGCAGACTTCAGGGACGTCCTTGATGGCGTTAAGGATGTTGACCGGGTAGCCGTTCTCCATGAAGATAATGAAGCAGTGGCCGGCGGCCAGGCTCAGGGCGTTCTTCCGGGCCAGCTCGGCCAGCCGCCGGTCGTTACCCGAGAACCGCACCAGGGCCGGGCCCGAGGATTCGCAGAAGGCGACCCCGAACTTCATCTGGGGGACGGTGCCGACGATGGCCTCGTGGATGTCCTCGACCGTCTTGATGAAGTGGGACTGGCCCAGGATGAAGTTCATGTCCTCGGGTTTATCGATCCGGACAGTCTTGATATCCATTTCGTCCCTCCTTGAAATTTTATTATGACATAAATATCCTCATAGGAAAAAGAACGGAGAGCAAGCATCTCTTTTTATGTGATTATGCCACTCCTCAATAGGGCCCTGTCACGGCGCGTCCCCGTCCCGTCGTTGCAGCCGGCAGGGCCGGACGGTCATGCGCCCCTATCCCCCCGGCCCCCGGGAACCAGTCCCGTCGGTTCCCCCGTCGGCACAGCCGACGGGCCCCCCTCCGCTACGGGGGTCTTCGGGACGCCATGCCCATCCGACCCCGCCAAGGCGCTGTGGGTGGCCAGGGACTTCGCCGTGCTACCCTGGATTTAGCTTATCGCACGCATAAAAACGGAGATGCTCATAAAAAGGAGATGCCGCGCATGAAAAAGATGATTATCACGGGGCTCTTGGTTCTGGGCATATCACCTGTTAATTCTGTCGCGCAAAAGCCCAAGGTCCTGCTCAACGAGGCCGATTTCCTCGACCGCGTCACCGCCTGCTGGCTGGGGAAGAATATCGGCGGCACCCTGGGCATGCCCTTCGAAGGAAAACAGGAGCCCCAGGAGGTGTCCTTCTATGTCAACCTGAAGCCGGGCGAGCCCGCCCCCAACGATGACCTCGACCTCCAGCTTCTCTGGCTCAAGGCCATGGAGGAACACGGCGGCCGGGTGGACGCCCGGATCCTGGGCGAATATTGGACCAAATACGTCATCGTCGACTGGAACGAATACGGCGTCGGCATCAGGAACATGAAACTCGGCCTCCTGCCGCCGCTCTCGGGCCACTACGACAACGCGAAGTGGCGGACGAGCAACGGCGCCTGGATCCGGTCCGAGATCTGGGCCTGCCTCGCGCCCGGCTGCCCGGGACTCGCTGCCCGCCTGGCCCGCGAGGACGCCTGCGTCGACCACGGGGCCGCCGAGGGGACCCTGGCCGAGATCTTCACGGCCGCCGTCGAGAGCGCCGCGTTCATCGAGCGCGACCGTGACAAGCTCCTCGCCATCGGCCTGGCGATGATTCCCCAGAGCTCCGGGCTGGCCCGCGCCATCCGGGCCGCGATCGACGCCAAAAAGGCCGGCCGGGACTGGAAGGCGGCACGCCGGGAAGTCATCAAGGCCAGTGAAGAGACCGGCTGGTTCCAAGCGCCGCGCGGCGTGGGGTTTACGATCATCGGCTGGCTTTACGGCGACGGGGATTTCGGAAAAAGTATCTCGATCGCCACCAACTGCGGCGACGACACCGACTGCCAGCCCGCGACCCTGGGCGCGATTCTCGGGATCCTGAACGGAACCAAAGGAATCCCCGAAAAATGGAGCCGGCCTATCGGGCGCGGCATCAAGACCGTCGCCATCGGCGGGTTCACACCGCCCGCGGACATCGACGAGCTCGCCCGGCGGACGGTGGCCATGACGAAAAAAGTCCTGTCGATCGAAAACGCACCGGTCGGCCTCACGGACGGTCCGGCCGACCTGAAGGAGGCGGCTTCTCTCGAGCTCGGGGACCCGGAGACCGGCCGCCAGATCAACTCCCTCTCCCCTTACGTCATTGTCTGGAATGAGCCGGACGTCACCGTCGAGGTCGATTATGCCGGCGAGCCTGAAATCCAGCTTGGCAAGCCACGCCTTTTAAGAGTCACCCTCCGCAATCCCGGCGAGCTGACGACGGCCTTCTCCCTCCGGCTCGAGGGCTGTCCCGAGAGCTGGAAGATCTCCGGCCTGCCGGAGGACCCGGTCGAGGTCGCGCGGAGATCTCAGGAGGCCTTCGACGTTGCGCTCGACGCCGGGAGCGTCGAAAACAAACCCTACCGCCTGAGCCTCGAAATCGGCGGCGCCGCCGAGCCCATGGCCATCCCGATAACGCTCATCGGCCGGCGCTCTGGTCCGTGACGAAAGTGTGGCAACTACGAGAAGCAGGGAATGTGACCGGCCGCCAGCGGCTGCAGCGACCATGTAAGGGTTTAGCCTTTCCGGAACACTCTTCGAGGGAACTCTGTCTTTGGAGCGGCGAGTATATATTGAGCTCAAACCGATAAAAGGGCAACCCCACCCTATAAACAAAGATTAGAGTTGTGGCGACAGTATCTGGAACGCGAGTTACGGAGCCGCCGAGAAGAGGGTTTCGGAAACGGCGCTAAAAACCCGAACGGGAGCCAGGCCGTGGTGGTCGGTCGCATCCGAGACAAGGGAACGCGGATTTGACTTCTCCCAGGGTGTCGCCTATAGTGAAAATCGGCCTCAGCTGGCCGCGGCCAAAATCTTGAAAAGCGAGGGATCCCCGTCCCTTTCCCCGCTTTCCGGAGAGGAGGCGCCCATGACGAACACAACCCTCCACCACAACTCCATCATGACGATCGAGCGTCATATCCTCGAGGAGCAGGAGACGCATCCCGAGGCCACGGGCGTCCTGACCAACCTTCTCTACGACATCGCGCTCGCCGGCAAGGTCATCGCCAGCAAAACGACCCGTGCCGGGCTCGCGGAAATCCTCGGGCTCACCGGAGACGTCAACGTCCAGGGCGAGCAGGTGATGAAGCTCGACAGCTTCGCCCACCAGACGATCATCCGCCTCAACGACCACACCGGCCGGCTGGCCGCCATGGCCTCCGAGGAGGACGCCGAGCTCATGCCCATCCCCGAAAAATATCCCAAGGGCAAGTACGTCCTTCTCTTCGACCCGCTGGACGGGTCGTCGAATGTCGATTACAACGTGCCCGTCGGGACGATTTTCGCCGTCTACCGAAGGATAACCGGGGAGGGCGCGGGTACCCTTGTCGATTTCCTCCAGCCGCCCAGGAACCTGGTCGCGGCAGGGTATCTTTGCTACGGGTCGAGCACGATGTTCGTCTACTCGACGGGCAACGGCGTCCACGGATTCACCCTGGATACCACCGTGGGCGAGTTCCTCCTCTCTCACCCCCGCATCATGATGCCTTTGCCGCCCAAGTACTTCAGCGTCAATGTCGGCTACCAGTACTACTGGAGCAAGGGCGTCAGGAGGTTCACGGAATATCTCCAGGGGCGAGAGGAGGGGGCTCAGGGGCTCTCGCTCCGGTACGTCGGCTCGCTGGTCTCCGATTTCCACCGCAACCTGCTGGCGGGCGGGATCTTCTTTTATCCGAGCGACACCAAGGACCCGAAGATGCCGGCGGGAAAACTCCGCCTCCTCTACGAGGCCGGGCCGCTGGCGCTTCTCGCCGAGCAGGCGGGAGGCTATGCCTCCGACGGCCGGCGGCGCATCCTGGACATCGAACCCCAATCCCTCCACGAACGCACTCCCCTCTTCATCGGCAACCGTGACCTCGTGCTCAAGGCGGAAGAGCACATCCGGAAAAACGATTAATCCATCCGCCGAACGGCGGGCTCAAGACGAATGGTCGTGGATGATGCGCCAGCCTTCGGGGAAACGCCGGAAAATAATCGTGAACACCCCTTCCCTGGCGGCGTCCTTGAGCGTCACCTTCCAGCGGCCGAGGATGTAAGCGCTGTCCGCGCCGAGGACATTGACCTCGAGGTCGGTGAAGTCCAACCGGCCCCATCTGTCCCCTGAATAGTTCTTTTTGTAGCGCTCGAGGAGCGCGCCCCAGCCGCGGAGCCTGTTCGCGCCGGACTGATACGTGAACTGGTCCGACTGCCAATAGTAAGCCATGAACCCCTCGATATCGCGGCCGTTCCAGGACTTCTTCTGAAGGTTGAGAACCTGAAGCAGTTCGGACTTGACATCACCGGCGGCTGATTATCTCCCTGGCACGAGTTGATACAACGCATTCCGTTATGGAGCCTCTTCTCAGGGTGGACTTTGAATGGAAACGGCGCACGATTTATAATTCAACAAACAAGGAGCACAAAACATGACAAGAATCCCGATACTCACGGCCTGCCTGGCGGCGGCCCTGCTGGCGGCGGGGGCACCGCGACAGGCCGCGCGCCCGAATTCGGCCGGCGGTCCCGAGACGCTCGACCAGATCTTCGCCCGCAAGATCGCCCACACCACCGCCAGCCCCTTTTTCAGGTGGCTGCACACGCCTCACAATCAGCGCTTCCTGCCGAAACCCTGGAAGCCAGCGGAGGGCGAATTCCTGATCGACGGAGGATGGTCGGTTCAGGCGGCCGGAAAACTTGACGACCCGGGCCCCTTCGCCCTGGAGGAAATCCGGTCATTTTTCCGGGACGCGGGCGGGTTCGCGCTCGCCGAAAAGCCGTCAACGCGGGAGATCATTCTCCGAGCGGAGGGCCCGGCCCGGGACCGCCTCGAGGGAGACAGCTATTACTTGAAGGCCGCCGACGGGCGGGTCGAAATCAGCAGCCTCACTTGGCGCGGCGTTCTCTACGGCGTCTTTTATCTTGAGCAGCTTCTTCTCGAGCGGGGGATGCCGGCCATGAAGCCGATGTCCGTCACGCGCCGCCCGGATTTCGACGTCCGGATGTTCGGCGATGTCTACGGAACATTCACGGTGAGCGGCCTGCGCATCAACCGCCCCGTCAGCCGCGATACGTTCTCAGCGCTCAGCCGTTTCGGGGCCAACGCCACGTTCACCTTCGTCAACCTCACTGACTACCTCGATGGGTCGGTCTATCCCGAGCTCCGGAACCCGGACCGCGAAAAGAACCTGGCCGAGCTCGCGCGCCTGGCGGACCTGTGCCAATCGGTCGGGCTCGACCTCTACCTCGACGCCTACAACCCCAAGCTCCGGTCGAACCATCCCGTTTTCCTGGCGCACCCCAACGCCAGGGGCGCCTCCCAGCACGGCCACGACATCCGGTCTCTCTGCCCCTCCGACCCCGAGACACTTCAGTTCATCGCCGATTCCTGGGCCGATATCTTCCGGCGCGTGCCGGCGCTCGGCGGCTTGGTGACCATCATCGGCGGCGAGGGCTTCTATCACTGCTATATGCGGGCGGGAAAGGACGGGCCGGACTGCCCGCGCTGCCGGAACCGGGCGCCGGAGGACGTCGTCGCCGGGTTGACGAACGCCGTCTTCCGGGCCGTCCGCAAGGTGAAGCAGGACGCCGAGCTCCTCGCCTGGCCATACTCGGCCTTCATCTGGTCCAAAGACCCGGGCCAGCTCGGGCTGATCGAAAAACTCGACCCGGGCATCCAGCTCGTCTCGGAGATCGACAAGGACCACCTCTATCAAAAAGAGGGCTACGTCAAGAATATCTGGGATTACTCGATCGACTTTCTCGGACCGAGCGACCGGTTCAGGGCCCAGAAGGAGGCCGTCGGGAAGCGGGGCCTGAAGCTCTGCTGCAAGACCGAAACTTCCGTCTCGCTCGAGTTCCACAGCGTGCCCTATATCCCCTGTCTCCAGAGGTGGGGCGAGCGGATGGACATCATCCGGGCGCAGAAGCCGGCGTCGATCTACTATGCTTATGACATCGCGGGATTCACCAGATCGCGGTCGGACGAGCTCGCCGGCCGGCTGAGCTGGGAGCCGGCCGGGACCGCGGCCGAGGAGATCCGGAAGATCGCGCGGCGCGATTTCGGACCGGAGGCGGCCGAGGGCGTGATCGAAGGCTGGGAGCTTTTCAGCCGGGCCATCGGACACTGCCCGCACCTGACGCACGGCTACTATAAAGGGCCGAGCTTTATCGGGGCCGCCCAACCGCTCCTGCTCAAGGAAGAGCACCTGCCGGAGCAGCTGTCCGGCCGGTTTTTCTACCTGGCCGAGGAAGATTTATCGGAAGGAACGGGCCAGGCCCTCAAGCTCAGGCCGATCTACACGGAGGATATCAAAATCTCACCCGCCGAGATCGGCGACATGGACAAGGCCGTCGGGCTGTGGGAGCGGGGCGTCGCGGCCATCGAGTCCGTCAGCACGCAGGTGCCGGCGCCTTACGCAGAGGAATTTCAAAAAGAGGCGGACCTGGGCGCTTACCTGCTCACCGTCTTTCGCGCCATCGCCACGAGCAACCATTTCTTCACCATGAGGAAGGAATACACGGAGCTCACCAAGGGGCCGGAGATTTCCGAAGAGAACCGCGCCCGGGCTGCGGCGCTCCTGCGGGAGATGGGGAAAATCGCCGGGGCCGACGTCGAAAACGCCAGGCAGGCGCTTCTGGTCGCCCGCCGCGACCCGCGCCTGGACCTATCGGTCCGCCTCGACCTCGATTATCCACCTCTCACAGAGATGCTCGAGGCCAAAATCCGGTTTCAGGAGACCGAGGCGAAACGTCAGTTCGCCGCCGCCCTTTCGGCCCTGGAGAAGGCAAATCGCGGCTCTGCCAATAACGCAGGGAGGCAGCGACAAAGCACCGGCTGCCTCTGAGTATGAACGTTGACGACCTTCAACAAAGCGCTCGTCCTTGCCATCTCCCAGGCGATCAGCCTGTACCGCTTGTATTGACACGAATCATTGAAACGTTATAAAGTAGATTTAATCAGATTCCTTATTGGGAGGCGAAAATGCAACTCATGACGGCGCCCATCATCATCATCGGAATTATAGTCCTCTACATCCTGAACTCCATCAAGGTCCTCAGGGAATACGAGAGGGGCGTGATCTTCCGGCTGGGCCGGGTGCTTCCCAAGGCCAAAGGCCCGGGGATCATCCTGGTGTTCTCCCCAATCGACCGCATGGTCAGAGTCAGCCTCCGGCTGGTTGCCCAGGACATCCCCCCGCAAGACGTCATCACCAGGGACAACGTCTCGGTGAAGGTCAACGCCGTCCTCTACT
>Ga0315275_10000783_pt1 | contig 26619 bp, 27 predicted proteins | sample YL17G03_0_MG_FD_205557 | JGI IMG/M metagenome (GOLD analysis project Ga0315275, IMG submission 205557) | Sediment microbial communities from Yellowstone Lake, YNP, Wyoming, USA - YL17G03_0 | ecosystem: Environmental > Aquatic > Freshwater > Lake > Sediment | place: USA: Wyoming | collected...
GCGGTCTCCGGGCTGCCCGTGTGGCAACGCGGCCCGTTCACCGAAGAGGACGCCTGGAAACGTCTGTCCCCCGCCGAGTTTACGCATCTCAGAAGTTAATACCTCGCTGAGTTCGGCCTCGGTCATGCCCGTGTGGAGTTTGCTGAACCCTGTTTCGAGTGCCTTGTCGGCTATGTGGCACGCCATCCTGATCCATTCGAGTTCTTGAGGCGTCTTTACCATCCGGATGTAACCGATCTGTTCAGAGGCGTCTGCTAGTCGGGTGTTTGGGAGCTCGGCTTGGAGTTTATTCACCCACCCCCATGGTGCCTCTTCCGGTATCCCGATCTTGGCGGAGCTTAGCCCCTTATCCTTCATCGTTTCGGCGAGGAGGCGTATAGGGTCCTCATCTTCCATCCAGATGGCCTTGTCGGTGAACCATGGTTTTTGCCCCCTGAGCTCCTCCTCCAGCTGGTTCACTAAGAAGATTGGGTCCCCCTCCATAGGGATCAGTGCGGCTGCTAGTCGTTCACTTAGCCCGATGTTGAAACCCGTGTAGTAGCCTATGTTTGGGCCGGGGAAGAGGAGGAGCGCATCGAATCCGTCCCTTTTCAGGTTCTCGATGAGCTCCCCTGCCTTTTGGCGGCTAAACTCGCTCATGAGGTCCATTATGTCTACTCGGAGTTTAACGGTTTTCAGTAGAAACTTAGGTTTAGGAAAGGTTGGGTGTCGGGGGAGGCTACAGGGTGGCGAGGAACTCGCCCATCAGTTTGTTGATGTCGGTTCCGTCCTCGTACTTGACTCGTGCCTTCGTTCTGCCGAAGGCGTCGATGCTGTGACCCTCATAGGCGACCTTCCTCTTCAGAACTAATTCACCCAGTTTGGCCATAGCCTTCTTCTCTTTTTCAGTGTTCTTCGGCGGGGCTGTTAAGCCATCGAGAATGACGATCTGGTCGGTCCTGAGGCGGAAGCTTATTCCGTCAACGATCTCGACCGGTGTAGCTACTTTGACAACCATATCGTTCTGATAGGCAACTCATTCATGTGTTTTAAACTTATCTCTTTTATTCCTTTGAGTATAAAAAGGTCGGACGCCTGTGCGGGTGAATCTTCCCCATAGGTTGTGTTTGATTTTTAACAACTGTTATTGTGAGGCGCGAAGTTTTTTCACCATTTATTCATGCAGATGGATGCTTCGTCGCAGCGGGGTGTGGTTGGGCGAAAAGGATTTTATTGCGTCGGGTTCCATAGTGGTGCTGTGGGCCGGTAGTCTAGCTTGGTGGAACGCCGCGTTCACACCGCGGAGGTCGCCGGTTCAAGTCCGGCCCGGCCCACCACGTTGATAAAGTAGTGATAAAAACCGGAACTCGCTTTGCCCACTTTTTTCAGGGTCTACTTCTCCGCTCTATGGGACGCTTCCCATCGCTGAAGTAGAGCTGGCTAAAAAGCCACCTGTTCCCAAACTTATCGACCCCGCCGTGAGCTGGGTAAGCTCGCCATGCCTTATGCCGAGGAGATCGATCGACGTCTCGGCCGAGACGAGGGCCATCGAGCCCCTGTGGGAGAGCTCCCTCGCCTTGAGGGAAACCTTGCCTATACTAGCCTCGACCCCCCCTCTCAATGTGAGCCCTGAGCTGGGCACCCGCGAGCCGCTTCTGCTCCCCGTCATGTGAAAGTACGATCTCTGGTAAACACAATTCGATAATACTTATCCAGTTCTCGGTTACTGGAAGCCTGATAGGCATGGAGTACAGCAGGATCGGCTCCCGTGGGCATCTCTTCACATGGATGAAGCCATACCACACGAATGTCTACGTCATCGATGGCTTCAGGCACGTCTTCGTGGTCGACACATTCCTCGGACCCTCCCCCATGGATGAGGTGAAAGCCAAGCTCGTGGAGGCGGGGGTGAGGGGGAAGCCGTATGTTGTCTTCAACACCCACGCAGACTATGACCACATCTGGGGGAATCAGGTCTTCCGGGACTCCCTTATAGTCGCCCACGATTCTTGCCTAAGGCGTATACGGATTCAGGGCGAAGAGGGGCTTAAAACGTATCAGAGCCACATGAATGGCACCGTGAAGCTTACGCCCCCGAACCTCGTCTTCAGGAAAAAGATAACATTCGTCGAAGACGGCGTCGAGTTCTTCTACACGCCGGGCCACACAGGTGACTCGTCCAGTTGCTTCGACTCCGTCGACGGCGTGCTCCTCCCCGGTGATAACCTCGAAGCCCCATACCCCTACGTCAATCTACTCAACCTCAAGGAGTATGTCCAGAGCCTCGAGGAGTATACCCGGCTCGATACAAAGGTCATCATCGCGGGTCACGACCCGCCCCAGTACGACGAGGCGTTGCTGGAGCAGAACCTCTCCTATATCCGAGGCATCGCGTCCGGTCACACCGACCTGAATCTGATGAACCAGCGCCAGCTGTGTGCCCACTACCCCAACGCTGTCCGCCTAGCTGAATTATACCTCGAGAAGGCCGACGCGAAAAAAGCGAAGGGTTACTACGAGGAGGCGTTGAATGTCCTCAGGCTCCTTGAGGATAATCCAGAGAACGAGGAGCAGAAGATCAGGATCGTGGCTCGCTTGGCGGAGTTACTTCGATAAAGTCCTCAGAGCTTCGAAGGCCTGTCCCGCGTCATCCTCCCTTAGGATGAGGCGGACTTCACCGTCCCCCTCATCCACACTAACGACGTGTACGCCATTCTGGGAGAGTACATCCACTATCATTGTGAGTGCGCCCTCCACGCCGTCCATCGATGACGGTAATCTGAGATGCAACTCAGCATAGCCGACGCGTACCTCGACTTTAAGGTCCTTTAACTCGTCGGTGATCTTCTCGGCGTCGGGTGAGTTCGTGAATAATCTGATGCCCGACTGGGTCTGATTGAGGCTGAGCATGTAGCTATCGAAGACTCCTAGCCTCATCACCCTCTCGACTATCTCCGTGTGTCTCACGGGTGGGGACTTGATTAGCACCTCGGAGATCCCTGTGATTAGGTTGAGTCGGCTACCTGCTAGGGGGCTCCTTGGCTCCTGTGGTTCTTCGAGTTGGTTGCTGAGGCGCATGATGGCGGTGACGATGGTGTTTGGGTCTACTTCGTCGCCGAAGGTGCTCTGCACCTCCCCCTGTATGTAGCGGGCGAGGGCGCTGTAGTTCACCACCCTCATCCGTAGTCCCCTGTAGAGGTAGGGGTTGCGCGTCACTATGATTCGGACGACGTCTTGAACGCTTGAGCGCCCAGACATATGCTTCACACCAGCCCGTAGGGCGGATTTAACACTTCTGACATCTTTTTAAAAATAATACTCCCTGTCAAATCTATGACATAATGACATAAACTTTATAAGAAGGCCACACACCACCCAGAACAGTGAAAGACATGGCATGGAGCGGGAGAAGAGGACCCTTTGGAGACCTCTGGGATGATATGTTCAGAGACTTCTGGGAGTTCGACGCGAACATAGGCAAGACGTGGGAAGAGATGCAGAAGGACCCCAACGCACGCACATGGTACTATGGGTACCAGGTCAACATAGGCCCCGACGGGAAGCCGCACGTCAAGGAGTTCGGTAACGTCAGGCCACGTGGCGGGCAGACGCAGCTCGGCGTCCGCGAGCCCTTAGTCGACATATCCGTCGACGAGAAAGAGGGAAACGTGAAAGTCGTTGTGGAGATGCCGGGGGCGGACAAGGACAGCATCAAGGTAAACGCCACCGAGGAACACGTCACCATCACCGCAAACAACTCGGGCAAGCCCTACAACGCCGAGGTGCCACTCAGCGTCAAGGTCGACCCCGACACAGCCGACGCCAGCTATACGAACGGGATACTCCAGGTAATCTTCAAGAAGAAGGGACCGGAGCCCCCGAAGGGCGTCAACGTCCAAGTCAAGTAGACCCCATTTTCCCAAATCATTAAGGAGGATCAGGTTATGGAAAACATCACACTAAGAGTAGCGGAGGTTCCGCAGAACGTAGCGGGCCGAGGGATAGCCGTTGTCGACCCTGAGCTTATAAACAGGCTCGACTGGCGCGCCGGCGAGGCGATAGAGATCGCCGGCAAGAAGAAGGCGTACGCCCTAATCTGGCCGGGCCAGATGGGAGACTACGGGAAGAACCTCATCAGGATAGACGGAATCATACGCAACGACGCAGGCGTAGGCCTCGACGACCGCGTCACCATCCGCAGGGTCGAGGCGAAGCCCGCGGAGAGGCTCACCCTCTACCCCACCGAGCCCCTACGGATCGAGGGCGGCGAGGGCTACCTCACCCAGCTCCTCGAGGGGCGCGTAGTCTCGAAGGGGAGCGTCATCCCCCTAAACATAATGGGCCGTCGCGTCGATCTCATGGTCACCTCGGCGCAGCCCCCAGCGGACGCCGTCATCATCGACGAGGACACGGAGATAGAGTTCACAGAGAAGGCACCGAAGACGCAGGGGAGCATCCCGAAGATCAGCTACGAGGACATTGGCGGCCTGAACAGGGAGATATCCAAGGTCAGGGAGATGATAGAACTACCCCTGAAGCACCCGGAGATATTCGAGCGCCTCGGCGTGGAGGCCCCGAAGGGTGTGCTACTCCACGGTCCACCGGGCACGGGTAAGACCCTGCTGGCCAAGGCGGTCGCCAACGAGACCCAGGCCAACTTCTACAGCATCGGCGGCCCCGAGATAATGAGCAAGTTCTACGGGGAGTCCGAGGAGAGGCTCCGCGAGGTCTTCAAGGAGGCCCAGGAGAACGCGCCCAGCATCATCTTCATCGACGAGATCGACAGCATCGCCCCGAAGCGCGAGGAGGTGAGCGGCGAGGTGGAGAAGCGCGTCGTGTCCCAGCTCCTCACCATCATGGACGGCCTGGAGGGGCGCGGTAAGGTCGTCGTCATCGGTGCCACGAACCGCCCCAACGCCCTCGACCCTGCCCTACGCCGCCCCGGCAGATTCGACAGGGAGATAGAGATCGGTCTCCCGGACCGCAACGGCCGCCTACAGGTGCTCCAGATACACACACGAGGCATGCCCCTGGCCAAGGATGTGACACTCGACAGCATCGCCGACAGAACCCATGGCTTTGTCGGCGCAGACCTCGAAGCCGTCAGCAAGGAGGCGGCCATGAGCAGCCTCCGACGCTTACTACCCGAGATCGACCTCAGCCAGGCGAGCATCCCCGCCGAGCTACTCAACAAGATAACCGTCACCATGCGGGACTTCGAGGACGCCCTCCGCGAGGTCCACCCCAGCTCCCTGCGTGAGGTCCTCGTCGAGAGTCCCAACGTCCACTGGGACGACGTCGGGGGCCTCCAGGAGGCAAAGCAGGAGCTGAAGGAGGCCATCGAGTGGCCCCTGAGGTTCAGGGAGCTCTTCGAATACGCCGCCGCGAAGCCGCCGAAGGGAATACTCCTCTACGGGCCACCCGGTACGGGCAAGACACTGATCGCGAAGGCCGTCGCCACAGAGAGCGGCGTCAACTTCATCAGCATCAAGGGGCCCGAACTCCTCAGCAAATGGGTCGGTGAGTCGGAGAAGGGCGTCAGGGAGGTCTTCAGGAAGGCGCGCACGGCGGCCCCCTGCATAATCTTCTTCGACGAGGTCGACGCCATGGCCCCGGGCAGGGGCAGCAGCCTAGGCGACTCAGGCGTCACGGAGCGGATGGTGAGTCAGATACTCACCGAGCTCGACGGTCTGCAGGAGCTCAAGGACGTCACCGTGATGGGGGCTACGAACCGCCCCGACCTAGTCGACCCCGCCCTCCTCCGTCCCGGCCGCTTCGACAGGATGCTCTACATTCCGGCGCCGGACCTGGAGGCGAGGAGGGCGATCCTCCGCATCCACACCAAGGGGATGCCCCTCGCCGACGACGTGAGCTTAGATAGGCTCGCCGAGCAGACTGAGTCCTATACCGGCGCCGAAATCGCGGCGGTATGCAGCGCAGCCAGTATAACGGCCATAACCGACCACATCGCCGCCCACCCCGACGCGGACGAGGCGAAGAAGCACAAGGATGAGCTCAAGGTCTACGCTCGCCACTTCGAGGCTGCCTTCGAGAAGGTCAAGCCCACAAGCCTCCAATCCGTGATGTTCGGGAAGACCCCCCTGCAATCACCCCTGAAGGTCACATAAGACCCCTTTTTTCTTCCTAGAGATAGGTTAATAGGCGGAGCTACAGGCGAAATAGTCGGGTGCCCGTTATGCCCATCCGTCAACCCATCGTCTGCATGCTCGGTCACGTCGACACCGGAAAAACGAGCCTACTCGACAAGATCAGGGGCACGGCCGTCCAGATGCGCGAGGCGGGGGGTATGACCCAGCAGATAGGCGCCAGCTACTTCCCCCTGGAGACCCTCGTCGCCATCACTCAGAAGCTCGTCAAGAACTTCAAGGTCAACATCCAGATCCCCGGCCTCCTCGTCATCGACACCCCCGGCCACGAGGCCTTCGCCAACCTCCGACGCCGCGGCGGCAGCGTCGCAGACATCGCCATAATCGTCGTCGACGTCATGCACGGCTTCGAGAACCAGACCTATGAGAGCCTCCGCATCCTGAAGATCAGGAGGACGCCCTTCATCATCGCGGCGAACAAGATAGACCGCATAGAGGGTTGGCGCCCCAAGGAGGGCCAGGCCTTCCTCCAGACCTACGCCGAGCAGCAACAGCTTGTCCAGGAGGACCTCGACAACAGACTCTACAGCATGATGGGCGTCCTCAGTAGAGAGGGGATAAGCTCGGAGCGCTTCGACAGGGTTCGCGATTTCACTAAGAACGTGGCCATAGTGCCCGTAAGCGCAAAGACCGGCGAAGGCGTAGGCGAACTCCTCGCCGTCCTCATCGGCTTGACCCAGCAGTACATGCAGGACAAGCTAAAGGTGACCGAGGGCAGGGCGCAGGGGACTGTTCTTGAGGTCCGTGAGGAGGTCGGCCTTGGTCACACCCTCAACGCCATCATCTACGACGGCATCCTCAAGGCCGAGGACACGATAGTCATCGGAGGCAAGAACGGCCCCATCGTCACGAAGATCCGCGCCCTCCTCATGCCCCAGCCACTCGACGAGATAAGGGACCCTAAGAAGAAGTTCAACACCATCACCGAGGTGCCCGCCGCGGCGGGGATCAAGATAGCCGCCCCCGGCATCGAGGAAGCTCTACCCGGGTCGCCCCTCATCGTCCTCGGAGACGATATGACGCAGGAGAAGGCCTTCGCCGAGATCAGGAGGGAGATGGAGAGCGTCAAGGTCCAGACGGACAAGACGGGCATCATAGTTAAGACGGACACCCTCGGCAGCCTCGAGGTCCTCGTAGAGAGCATCCGGGCCCGCGACATCCCTATACGCCTAGCCGACATCGGCGACGTCAGCCGCCGAGACGTGATGGAGGCCGCCTCGGTTCGCTTCGAGGAGCCCCTCTACGGCGCCATACTCGCATTCAGCGTCAAGACCCTCCCCGACGCCGAGACGGAGGCCGAGGAGCAACGCGTCAAGATATTCCGGAATGATATCCTCTACAACCTGATGGAGGACTACGTCAATTGGATGGAGGGTGAACGCGAGGCCAAGGCCCGGAAGGAGTTCGGGACCCTCGTCCACCCCGCGAAGATCCAGATCCTCGACGGCTTCATATTCCGCCGAGCCAAACCCGCCATCTTCGGGGTACGGATCGAGGCTGGGGTACTCATACCCAACTCCATAATGGTGAACAGAGAGAACGAGGGACTTGGTCGGCTGACCCAGATACAGGACCAGGGGGCAGCCGTGAGCAAGGCCGAGGAGGGCAAGGAGGTCGCGGTATCGATGCCCACTCCCATCGTCGGTAGACATATAAAAGAGCGAGATGTCCTTTACGTGGACGTTCCGGAGAAAGATGCCAAGGCGTTGCGGCAGAAGTTCGCGACGCGCCTGACTGAGAACGCCAACAAGGCCCTCCAGGAACTCGTAGAGATAAAGAGAAAGAAGGACCCCCTCTGGGCCGTATAGGAGAAGAAGAATAATGCCACTGCTAATCGTCTCCGACCCCTCGACCGGGAAGAGCCAGAAGGTCGAGCTCGAGGACGCTAGGATGACCCCCATCATCGGTAAGAAGATCGGTGAGGTAGTCGACGGCGCCATCGCCAACATGGCCGGCTACAAGCTAAAGATCACGGGCGGGACCGACAAGGACGGTATACCTATGCGCACCGACATCCACGGCGCAGGAAAGAGCCGGGTCATCCTCAGCGGAGGCGTCGGCTTCCATCCCAAGAGCGAGGGTGAGCGGAAGAGAAAGGTCGTCCGCGGAAACACGATCAGCGCCGAATCGAAGTTCATAAACCTAGCCATTGTCGGCCAACCCAAGGGCAAGAAGAAGGCGGAGAAGAAGGAAGAAGCCGAAGAGGCAGCCGTCGAGAAGCCCGTGGAAGAGAAGAAGGAGTAAAAACTCCCCACTCATTTCCAATTCACATAAGGATATTACGTTTCAACCAATCTATTTCCCAAGTTTATTAAGCCTCATTCCCATATCTCCCCGGTAGACATCAATAAGGGAGAGAGGCACTGATGAAGCTCCAGGCGACCGGGATTAGTGGTTTTGACGAGATGCTGGGTGGAGGCATACAAGAGGGCAAAGTGGTCCTCGTATGCGGTGGTCCGGGGGCAGGTAAGACAATTCTAACGATTCAATGCATGATGCAGGCTCTCAATCGTGGTGAGCCGTGTATCTTCGCAACTCTCGAGGAACCTCTCAACAGCATCAAGGCGAATATGCTCGCCTTCGGCTGGGACCTCGATGTGTGGGAGAAAAAGGGATTCCTCAAGACCCTCGATTTATTCATGATCCCCGGAACAAACATTGTAAACGCACGGGACAGGGACACCGGCGATACCGAGTTGTTCACCATCAAGACGATAACCGATATCGCAAGGACGAGTGCAGCTAAGTGGGTGTTCATCGACCCGCTGACCAGCCTTGTGATCCACGAGCCAAGATCAGGGCGTAAACGACACATCATCGGCGAGCTCTTCGAGTCTCTCCGAAAACTCGGTTGCAGCGCCATAGTCACGTCGGAGGTAGCGCCTCAGGAGGGGGGCTTCTATATGGAGCAGTTCCTCTCCGACGGAGTCATACTACTGAACAAAGACCTCAGAGACTATAACCTGATCAAGACCATCCGAATAGACAAAATGAGGGGCACCCAGTATGACGAACAGCCCCGCCGCTACATGATATCGACGCGCGGATTCCAGGTGATGAGCAAGGAGCCCGTCCTAGTTTAGGCCGGAGAGCAGGCGCACAAGGTGGTCGTCGCTCATCTCTACCCTCTCCACCTTCGGTAGCCCCTTCTGACTCGCCAAATAGCGGCTGAAGGAGCCCCGTGGCAGCAGCCTCACCCGGAGCGGGTTGTACTTCAGGAAGTTCTTCAGGTCCTTCCAGTCCTTGTCGAACTCGAATAGGCGGGCATCAGCCCTCTCGGCGACCTCCTCCAAGGTCATCTTCTTCGAAAGCTCAACGTAGATTGTAAGGTAGTCCCGCGTGCCCTCGGCCTCCCTCCTCGCGGTGAAGTCGATGAAGGGTATCTTCGCGTCGAAGAGGACCTGCGCCAGCTCCTCCTCGCTTATCCGCGTGAAGTTGTGGAGCACTATGATCCTGTCGCTCCGAGCGTAGTAGGCGAAGACCGGCGCATTGGAACCCAGTACATCATCGCCATCGTCGACGCACTCGAAGATGTCCGGCATGACGTACCTCATCAGGTCGTTCTTGAATGGCGTCGCCACCAGCTGATACCTCTTGCCGACCTCGACGTCCATCATCTTTATCGTCTCGGGCGGCTCGTCGAGCCTACCGAAGTCGCCCGTGATCGCATCCGCCTCGGGTATGAACTCCGGGTACAATATCCTCCAGTCGAAGAAGAACGCCCCGGGGTGCTCGATCGATGGGATTGTGGATTTCATCGTCTCGGTTGAGCCGTAAGCCGACTTCGGATAGTTGCCAGTAATCTTCTTGATCTCGTCTTTCAGAATCGCGGCGGATCTGTCCTGAGTAACGAACCCCTTCAGGTGGATGGGCTCGCCGATCCTCGGGTAGATCTGGTCGAATAATGTGGTCACGTTCATGTAGGCGAATGAGATGCTCTTGTAGTTCTGGACGAAGTAGTCCACCTTCTTGTCGAAGCTCAGGTTGGGATCGGGGCACTGGACGACCAAGCCCGAGTTCTGTTTCGAGCCGATGTCGGTCAGGAAGGAGGAGATGTGGGACCCACCAGGCACGTTTGTGTATGCGATGTCGCCAACCTCGAACGTGACTCTCTCCCCGTCGTGTGTGTATACGAGCATTGATGCGAACCCGGCCTTCTTGAGGCAGTCCCAGAGCCCCGACTTCGGGAGCAGATACGACTTGGGCTTCCCCATCGTGCCGCTGGTCGTCACCCGGATGTAGTCGCTGAGTGGGTAGAGGAAATCGCCCTCGTTCGGGGAGTCGAAGAACTGCTTGTAGAACCCGTACGAGGTGAGGGGGACTTTAGAGAACCTGCTCGAAGTTGAGAGACCAAGTTTCTTCCCCACGCCCGTGTTAGCCCCCGCGCTCAGTCTAGATTCCAAAGTACCTTCCAGCCTTTCCCCGATGTTCTTCTCACCCAGGAACCCGAGTGCGTAACTCTTCGCGAGGGGGAAAACCAGCCGCTTCAGATACTGGGACATTCACATACCTCTTTACATTTCATGTTAAATAGCTATGACCCGATCCGCAAGCTTCTCAAATTTCGCTATGTCCGCGTCTTCGGAGTGTGTCTTCGGGTAATAAAATGCATAGATGGCGACGTTGCTTACCTTAAGCTGCGACATCTTCGAGAGTAGGAAGGTGTAGATCCTCTTCCAACCGTGTGTGTGGATGAGGATGGATAGACTGTAGAGAATGATCTCACACCTGATCTTCTTGTCATTTGAGAAGCCCATTATGTCGCTGAATAAAAGCTCGAGTTCGTTGGGGTCGTCGCTCAGCGTCATGATCTGCTCCTCGAAGGTCCTCAGATGACCCGTTCCCCCGGCGAGGACTCTAACAAGGAAGAAGTCGTCATCGAGACCGGCCGCCCTGAGATCCCTGGGTGAAATGGTGTCATAGATCGTCACGACGACGGTTCTAACCGCCTTCGGTGAATTCTCCCCAATCTTCTTGATGATCCACTGGATCTCGGTGTTCCTATCCACCTCCCCGCTGTTTATCAGGGTCAGTCCGAGGTGATTCTCGTTGTTGTAGACCTCGGGGGTCCCAGAGATCAGGTACCGCTTCAGGTCGTCAACCAGGAAGGAGAACTTCGGCGACGCCATCCCGTAGAAGATGATGACCTTTCCGAAGACCGCCATCATCTCCACGAAGGAACTCGATATTAAGCCTAGGGGCTGCCCGATGTTTACCAGCAGTAGTATCAGCCACCCGACTATCAGGAGGTCGAGGGTGGCTGCGTATCTCCGCCGAATAACTAGCAACCCCGTGCTGATGAACAGGTAGGGGCTGAGTGATATAGCGCGCCCGAGGTTCTCGGGTCCCGTCGCGAAAAAGATTATGATTACTAGTAAAGGGAGAATCATCGAGAAGATCAGCGCTGTCCTGGCCCTGTTGACGAGGTCGCCGACTCCAGTCAGTAGAAGAATGAAGCCACTTATTAGGAAGATAAAGGCGAACAACGACCCCATCGTCGGCATTCCGAAATCGGTGAAAAGAAAGATCCCTCTGATTATGATGTTCAGCCCGTAGAGGAGGAAGCCTAAGCTCCAAAGGAGGTAGAATCTTCGACTCGTCTTTCTGTATATCTGGAAGAGAAACGGGAAGAACCCGATTGTAATCATCCCGTTTAGGATTCTGAGTGCTAACTCTAGGAAATCCTGCAACGCTCTCCCTTCGGATTACTTCAACCTATACTTGTGAACACCTATAAAATCAACGATTGTTTTTAACATATTTGCGTGGATATTTAGCAGTTTTAGTAATTAATGATCGTCATCGGTGTTGCGATGGTAAACGCATTTAAGTCTAGGTTCCACAATAAACAAGTCAAAGTCGGGGAGAGGATGGATTATACCTAAATTACCAAGGCAGCCCGAGGTCAACATCGGAACCATAGGCCACGTTGACCACGGTAAGACCACTCTAGTCCAAGCACTCACCGGCCAATGGGCTTCGAAGCACAGTGAGGAGCTGAAGAGGGGCATCACCATTAAGCTGGGTTACGCTGACTTCGCCATCTTCAAGTGTCCCGACTGCTCGGAGCCGAAGTGTTTCTGCACGTCCCAGGAGTGTGCGGAATGTGGCAAGAAGGCGGAGTTCCAGCGCGCCATAAGCTTCGTGGACGCCCCCGGCCACGAAATACTTATGGCGACGATGCTCTCAGGCGCCGCCGTCATGGATGGGGCTATCCTCGTCATAGCTGCGAATGAGAAGTGTCCACAGCCCCAGACGCGGGAGCACCTCGCCGCCATCGACACCCTCGGGCTGAAGAACATAATCATCGTACAGAACAAGATCGACCTCGTAAAACGAGAGGACGCTATAAAGAGCTACAACGATATCGCCAAGTTCGTCGAGGGAACGGTAGCCAAGGATGCGCCCATAATCCCCGTCTCGGCTCAACATCAGCTTAACATCGACCTCCTACTACAGGCTATGCAGGAGTATCTCCCGACCCCAAAGAGGGACCCCAAGAAGCCTGGGCGGATGCACATTGTGAGGAGCTTCGATGTCAACAACCCCGGGACGTTCATCGACGACCTCAGCGGAGGTGTCCTAGGAGGCAGCATCTACCAAGGGAACTTCAAGGTAGGCGACGAAGTGGAGATAAAACCCGGACTGCCGACGAGGGAAAAGAACAAGTTGAAGATGAAGGAGCTCGTGACCGAGATCACGAGTCTCCACGTCGGAGGTACGAGCATCGAGGAGGCTATACCGGGGGGCCTCGTAGGAGTAGGGACTCTCCTTGATCCGAGTCTGAGTAAGAGTGACGGCCTCGTGGGAAGTCTGCTTGGGAAGCCTGGGACACTCCCCCCTGTCAGGGACGAGCTATCTCTTCACATCCAACTCTTCGGGAGTGTGGTCGGGAGCAAGGAGCAGGAGAAGGTGGCGGGCATCGCCAAGGGGGAGAAACTCCTCCTTAATGTGGGCACCGCCAAGACGATGGCCGACGTCACCGCGGTCAAGAAGGACTACCTTGAGGCGAAGCTCACCATCCCAATCTGTGGTGAGGAGACCGATAGGGTTGCTTTGAGCCGTAGAATCGATGGACGCTGGCGCCTTATCGGGGCCGGAGTCCTGACCAACTGATGACCCCCAAGAAGCAAATCCTCGTCCTTTTGGACACTAATTTCCTGATGCTACCCCTCAGGTTCGGCGTCGACATCCAATCGGAAGTGGGGCGTGTCATCGAGGCCTCCTTCACCCTAGCCACTACATGCACCGTTCTCGATGAATTGAAGCGGTTAAAAACACAGGTCAAACCAGCCGAGGTAAAGGTGATAGACTTCGCCCTCGCCTCGGCTGAGAAGATCGAGAAGATCGATGACATCTTGGGGCCTCAAGAGGATGTTGATGATCAGCTATTACGTCTCGCTGAGCGGGATGGGTGCGTCGTGGCTACGACCGATACAGAACTCAGGAAACGGCTCAGAAATAGGGGGTTGCCAGTCATATTCCTAAGGCAGAGCCGTTTTCTCGCAATTGATGGCATAATCAAGAACATATGTCCTAAATAGACCATCTACATTTTTATAGTAAAAATAGGTTACTCGTTGAGGTCTCAAGGGACCACTATGGAGGTAGATGTTTGGTTTTCGAGAACGTTTGGTTGATCGCGCCCCTAATGGCGATTCTATCAATACTCACGGGTCTCTACATACTCAGGTGGGTAAAGTCACAGGATCCCGGGAATGAGAGGACCCGTTTCATCGGCGGTGCAATCAAGGAGGGTAGCCAGGCCTTCCTGAGTCGAATGTATCGTACACTCGCCATGTTCGTCGCCGTCATGTCCCTCGTGCTATTCGTCTTCCTGCCCCACCCCATCTGGCTAACGAGCACCCCCATGAACAACGTGATGCTCGCGGTCGCCTACCTCTTTGGCTCTCTCTGTTCCGGTGTAGCAGGTTACATCGGCATGGATGTTGCAACAGACAGCAACATGCGGAGCGCCACAGCAGCCCAGAAGGGCATCTCAAAGGCGTTCCAAGTCAGCTACCGCGGCGGTTCGGTCATGGGACTCGCCGTCGTCGGCCTAGCTCTCGCCGGTGTGAGTGTAGTGTACTTCATAACAAAAGACCCTACATACATCGTAGGCTTCAGCTTTGGAGCCAGCGCGATGGCCCTCTTCGCGAAAGCTGGTGGAGGCATCTACACTAAGACTGCTGACATCGCGGCTGACCTCGTAGGCAAGGTCGAGCTGGACCTCGAGGAGGACGACCCCCGCAACCCCGCTGTAATCGCGGACAACGTCGGAGACAACGTCGGAGACTGCGCCGGCATGGGCGCCGACCTATTCGACAGCTACGTCGCCAGCCTCATGGCTGTTATGATTCTCGGAGTCTTCATAGGCGGCTACTACGTGGAGCTTCCCCTCGTCTTCGCGGGGATAGGTGTTCTAACATCAATCATCGGTGTCTTCCTCGTTAATGTGAAGGAGGGTCAGGAGCCGGGCCCCGTCCTGAACAACGGAACCTACACGGCGACGATCCTCTACCTGATTCTGAGTGGAGTCGCCACCTATCTCCTAGGATATGAGTGGAAGATCTGGGGCGCCGCAGCCTGTGGCCTCGTCGCCGGGGTCATCATCGGAATGACGACCGACTATTTCACCAGTGGGGATAAGCCTCCGACGCAAAAGACCGCTGAGGCAAGCCAAACCGGCCCTGCGTTGACGATAATTACGGGATTCAGTTATGGGCTTCTGAGCGTCCTTCCGCCACTTGTCGGCATCGGGGTAGGCTCCTACGTTGCCTACGCCCTCTGTGAGGCTATAGGCCCCGGCTACGGCGTCTACGGAGTGGGCATCGCCGCCTTCGGCATGCTAAGCATCGTCGGCATGGTAATCGCCAGCGACAGCTTCGGCCCTATCGGTGACAACGCCAAGGGTATCGCGGAGATGAGCGGCATGAAGAAGGAGACCGTCGACATCCTCGACAAGCTGGACGCCGCGGGTAATACTAGTAAGGCGATCACCAAGGGATTCGCCATAGGCGCAGCCGGCTTGACAGTTATCAGCATCCTCGCCGCGTACAAGGAGGTGGCCGAAGCCCAGTTCATTGGCAAGGTCACATTCGACCTGATGAACCCCGTCGTGATGGCGGGCGCCTTCATCGGCGTCGCCATGCCCCCAGTCTTTAGCGCCTTGCTGATGTTGGGTGTGGGCAGGAACGCCCAGAGGATGATCGAGGAGGTCCGCCGCCAGTTCCGGGAGATCCCCGGACTCCGCGAGGGGAAACCGGGTGTCAACCCTGACTACGCCAAGTGCGTGGACATCGCGACAGTCGGCGCACTGCAGGAACTCATGCCCGCGACGATACTCATCATAGTGGCGACCCTCGCCGTGGGCTTCATCTTCGGCGTCCAGGGCCTCGGCGGATACCTCGCGGGCTCCATCTTCAGCGGCCTCGTCTTCGCGCTCCTCATGAGCAACGCGGGCGGCCTCTGGGACAACGCCAAGAAGTATATCGAGGCGGGTAACCTAGGCGGGAAGCATAGCGAGGCTCACAAGGCGGCCGTCATCGGGGACACGGTCGGCGACCCCTTCAAGGACACCGCCGGGCCGAGCCTGAACACTATGGTGACCGTCATCGGACTCGTCGCCAACATCTTCCTCCCCCTCTTCCTCCTCTTCGCCCTCATCCACTGAAGCGAGGGGTACCCCTATACATTTATTAGGTCGTAGACTTCTCTAAGGTCTTCGCATAGGAGAATCCGTCAATGTACCGGCACCTCAAAGAGGCTTGGAAACGTCCGGCGAAGAGCTACGTGCAGGATCTCATGCGCCAACGCGTCGTCGCTTGGAGGCGGCAGCCCGCCGTCGCCCGGGTCGAGAAGCCGACGCGTCTAGACCGCGCCCACAGGCTTGGCTATAAGGCTAAGAAGGGTATCGTAGTCGTACGCGTACGCGTCCGCCGCGGTGGCGCACACAAGCTCAGAGCCATCCTCGGCCGCAGGCCGAAGAATATGGGTGTCACGAAGTACACCCCCGCTAAGAGCATACAACTCATAGCGGAGCAGCGCGCATCGAAGAAGTACCCCAACCTTGAGGTACTGAACAGCTACTGGGTCTGGCAGGACGGCGTGAACAAGTGGTACGAGATCATCCTGCTCGACCCCGCGAGCCCTCACATCAAGGCCGACAAGGACCTCAACTGGGTCACCAGAAAGTAGAACGATCCGGGGCTGCGAAGCCCCCTTAGCATTTTCTAGTTATACTCCTGCTTGGCATAGTTGCCCTTGGTGGGCCTCCTGCCGAGGATCATGACGTTGAAGTCGTTCTTTATGATCATCCACGTGTATTTGACTAGGCCGAGTTTTTGTATGCGGCGTATGGAGTAGTCTACATGGATGCGGTCGTCCATCGCCATCTTTCCGTGTGCCCGTAGCCTCTTTGCTATCTCTACGTCGTCCGAGTAGGCGAGGTCGCTGTAGCCTTTCACCTGGAGAAAGGCGTCGCGGCGAAACGCGGTGTTGGCGCCGCAGAGGTGATGGTACCCGACCTTTGAACTCGCCCAGCGGAGACCGTTCACTATCCTGAAAGCGTATTTGTAGGTGTCCGCCTTGATCCTGTGCATATCCTTCGGGATCATGGGGTCAAGGTATCCAGTAACCGCGACTATTTCGTCGTCGCTGAAGTCACCCATAATCGTTTGGAGCCAATCCTCGTCGGGGAGGCAGTCGGCGTCTGTAGTGGCGATTATCTCGCCCTTCGCGGCCATGGCGCCGTCGTTTCGGGCGCCGCCGACGCCGGGGCTAACCTGTTGTATGACCCTATCGGCGTACTTGGCCGCGATCTCTGTTGTCTTGTCCTTACTATCTCCGTCCACGACGATGATCTCGTATGAGTCGCGTGGGATGGTTTGTTTTGTGATTGATTTGAGGCAACATTCTATGTTTTTCTCCTCGTTGTAGGTTGGCACTACCACTGTGATCATTTTTTAGCTCCTTCTTCCGCCGCCCTCTTCCCCGAGAGGATTGCCTTGTCCATGTTGAGGTACTCCCACTCGCCGAATCGCCCCATCGAGGAGACCCTGAGGGAGTTCAAGTATGTCTGGATGAGATTAACGTTTCTCCGGTGCTGGAGGTCGTAGACGACGTAGGCGTACTTGAAGTCGAGGGCGTCGAAGACCTCAAGCTTGTCGTCTTCGCGGAGTATCTGGGAGTGGATGAGTCCCTCCCTGACCCTCTCTTCCATCTCCTCGAGGCTGGGTTTCGCCCCCCTGTAGGTGACCTCCACGACGACGCTGCTCTTGCCCTTGGGTGTTGTCTCGGGTGAGAGGTTCATGGGGAAGCTGATCCTGTTGAATATGTACTCCTTCTCGGGGAAGTAGAGCCAGTGCTTGTCGCTGATGGACTCGCGGTCTACGCCGATGTTGAAGCAGGCTAGGCTGTTGTAGACGAGCCCCTCCGAGGCCTTGACGACCCCCTCGGGGGCCGACTTGATCATCTTGACGAGCTCGGGGAGGGGGACGGAGGATAGGACTCGGTCCGCCTCGAGCCTCTTTGGCTCCCCGTTTCTGGTGTAGAGAACGTCGAGGCGCTTCCCGTTGGGGCGTATCTCGTGTACGTTCGAGTTTAACGACATGTCTCTGGCCCTCTTGGCGAAGGCGTTGGGGATTGCGCCAGTGCCGCCAAGCCTCGGGTACTGGAAGTAGGCGTTGGGGCCGTACTCCCTCTCAACCTTCCCCTGCGCGCCCTTCACCATCTCGTCGACGCTGGGTGTGGGGACCCTGCCCGCGACCCAGTCGAGGCTCATCTCCTCGAGGGGGTACTTCCATATCTTCTCGTTGTAGGGGACCATGTAATGCTTCGCCACCCCCTCCCCCATCGTGGCCTTGATCCACTCCATGAAGTTCCGGGGCTGCATGTTCGGCCTGTGGCGGGCCCCCTCGATGCACTCGTCGACGACATCCTGCGGGAGGCCGTGGAGGTTGACCTCGAAGGGATACTCGACGTATGTGCCGTTGATGTAGATGTAGGCGCGGCGCCTCTGTTTGATGAGGTCACCGTTGAGGAGCTCGTTGACTAGGCCGTTTACGTATTGGCTACTCGTGAAGAATATGTGGGGTGCGAGGTCGAAGGTGTAGCCCATCGTCGCGACGCTTCGGCAGAGGCCGCCGACCTCCCCCTCCCTCTCCAGGACCTTGTAGCCGCTGCCCATGTGGTATGCGGCGCTGAGCCCCGATAGGCCAGCGCCGATTATGACATTCATTATTGTCAACTCGCGTGGAGTTGAGTATTGGTGGCGTGAGTCCTCTTAAACTTGGCGTGGGTCAGCCGAGGGCCTTGATCAGCTTCTCGGCGACGATGGTGCTGTTCCCCAGCTGCGCCTCCTTGGACTCAGCGCCGATGTGGGGGGTGCAGATGATGTTCTCCATCTTGACGAGGTCCATGTTCTTGGTTGGCTCCTCCTCGTAGACGTCGAGTGCGGCGCCGGCTAGGTGGCCCGTCTTCAGGGCGTCTACTAGGGCCTTCTCCTCGATTATTCCCCCGCGGGCGGCGTTGATGATGTAGGCGCCCCTCTTCATCTTGGCGATGGTCGCTGCGTTGAACATGTGCTTGGTCTGGGGGAGGAGGGGGACGTGGACGGTGACGAAGTCGGACTCGGCGAGGAGCTTGTCGAGTGGCACGGACTCTGCGCCTGCCTCGTTTACGAAGTTCATCATCTTTTCGATCATGATGTCGTAGCAGAGGACGCGCATGCCGAGGGCCTTCGTCTTCTTCCCGACGAGGTAGCCTATGCGGCCGAAGCCGACGATGCCCATGGTCTTGCCGCTGAGTTCGAAGCCGGTGAGCCTGTTCTTCGCCCATTCCCCGCGCTTCATGGAGGCGTCTCCCTTGGCGATGTTGCGGCTGAGGCTGAGCATGTAGCCGAGGACGAGCTCGGCGACGGCGTTGCTGGGGGCCTCGGCGCTGTTCACGACCTGAATGCCTAGTGCCTTGGCGGTCTCGGTGTCCACGTTGTCGAGGCCGACGCCGCTCCGGGCCACTATCTTGAGCCGCGGCTTACCCGCCTGTAGGACCTCCTTGGTGATTTTTGTCCGGCTCCTGACGACTAGGGCATCGTAGGTGCCAGCGACCCTCACGAGGTCGGGGGCGGTTATCTCCGCCTTGAGGTCGACCTGATAGCCGGCCTCCTTGAGCATCTTGACCCCGACTTCGTCTATGGGGTCGCAGACCAGTACCTTTACGTCCTTCACATGATCACCTTGCCTTCGCGGCGACTATCTGTATTACGTCTTTGTCCTTGAGTACTTGAGCTTCTCCCAGGCGCCTCTTCGTGCGGGCGTCGACTGCGAATAGGAAGCTCTTGGCGAGGTCCGTGTGGACGACGCCTGCGAATTGGCGGGCGGTGGTCCCCTTGGGGACTAGGAAGCAGTCGGGTAGGACCCTGCCATTGCTGTCTGTGAGCTTCTCGGCGTCCTCGACGGGGAAGACGACTATCATGTCTAGGAGGCCGTAGAATGCCTCGTTTATGGCCTCCTGCAGGCCAGTGCCGCCCCACTTCTTGAAGACCTTCTCCCTGATGCTCTCCAGCGCCCTGAGCTGGTTAGGGTTGAGCTTCTCCGGCTGTAGGATGGTGAAGTCCTTGTCCCCGGGTGTGTACTTGACCAAACCCGCCTCGGCGGCGCGGCGGAGGGCGAGTTCGGCCTCGGCGCAGGTTGGCACGACCTTGTAGCCGGCTGCCCTGATCTTATCGATGTTCTCTGCCGCCGTCTCCTTGTCGGCCTTGTTTGCGGCGACTATGAGGGGCTTGGAGGCCTTCCTGAGTTCGGTGGAGAACCTGCGGATGTCGTCGCGTGTCCACTGGGCGGCCTTGAAGGGGTTTAGCCTCGCCCTCTCGCAGGCGCTCTGTATGTGGCCGCGGGTGATGCCTAGGCCGCTGAGCTTCTCGTCGATGTGTCTCCATATCTCCTCGTGCTTCATCTCGGCGGTGCGCGCGGGGCGCTCCCAGTCCTTGGAGACTATGCCGAAGATCCAGGCGTCGAACTCCTCCTCGAAGAGCTTTATGTCGTCTATGGGGTCGTGTGTGCCTGAGGCGCAGCTCTGGCCGGTCTCGTCTGTGCTGCCGGCGGCGTCGCAGACAACTATGAGGGCGTCGGCGCGGCGGACCTCGTCGAGGAACTGGTTGCCTAGGCCCTTTCCTTCGTGGGCGCCGCGGATGAGGCCGGGGGTGTCTATGAGGTCGACGGGGACGAGCCTGACGCCGTCTAGGCAGGCGCTGTTGTTTGGCTCGTCCTTGACGTTGAACTCGCGGCAGACGCATGGGGTGCGTAGGTAGCCGACGCCCCGGTTGGCCTTTATGGTGGTGAACGGGAAGTTGGCTATCTCGACTGGTTTGAGGGTGGCGGCTGCGAAGAATGTACTCTTGCCTACGTTTGCCTTGCCTACGAGTCCTACGAGGGGTGGCATGTGTGTCGGTTATGCTTGGGGGCGTCGGTCTATAACCCTTTTCGGCGCCGACCATCGTACGCCACACACGATAACGAAAAAAAAATTAACATGTTGCCTACCGGGGGGTTTTCCCGGTTTCGCATACCCTTTGAACTTGTCGCTCGAATGCACATCCATACGAGTATTGGGTGACTGTGGTGCCAACTAGTCTATCTTCAGGATGCCCTTCTGCTTAAGTTCCTCTACCTGGCCCTGGGTGTAGCGCCAGAATATCTCTCCGCGCTCGTCGCTCTGGAAGTCCCATGGGCTAACCAGAACTATGTCACCCTCCCTTATCCAGGTGCGGCGCTTCATCTTCCCGCGTATCCTACAGACGCGTACGAAACCATCTTGGCACTTGACGCTCACCCTGTCGTAGCCGAGCATCTTCTGCGCTATGCCGAGGACGTCGTTCTTCGAAGGGAGAACCATCGTGTGCAGGCTCTTCTCGCTGAGCACCTTCTTTTTTCCCAATTACTTACCTTCTTAGGTCTTTGCACACGGCGCAGCTTAAAAAGTTGGATGCCGCAGGGGGTTTAAACTCAAGAGGATTCCGAATAACCCTTGAAATCCAGTCTTGACTAGATCTTTACTTATAAGGGGTTAAATACTTTCAAAATACGGAAGGAGGTTATTCGAAACCTCTCAACCATTTTCGCGCCGGTAAAGCATTTTTATGCGAGTTTTTACGAGGTGTCAGCGGTTAGAGCCGTCTTGCAGCTCCCTCTTCAGCCTCGACTTCTCCAAGATTAGGCTGCCGATCCTCTCCGCGTCGACACTTATCCTCGCCCTATACTTCGTGATGCACTCCTCTATGTCGACGCTGTTCTTCCTCATCTCGATGGTGTTGTTCAGGTCCTCGGGGGAGCTTACGATGACTATGCCGCCTCCACTCCGGGCGTTTTCGAGGACCTTGAGGTTTCTCTTTATCTTCAGGTAATCTTTACCGTGTTCGATGTTCTTGATGTTCTCCTCTATTTCTAGTATCCTTAGTAGTGTGGCTCTTCGCTCGGAGAAGGACATCATTACTTTATGTGTATCCGGCACTTATAGGTCTTTAAAACTCGACGCCGGTTTCGCCTTTGGTTACTTCTCGTAGAAGCCGGGGCCCTTGTGGGGGCCGAAGCTGCTCAGCCCCTCTTCCCTTAGCTGTCTGCGTAGGGCGTCCGCCTCCTCCTTCTTGATGTCGCCCTTTTTTTCGAGGAAGCTGATTATCTCCTCTGCCTCCCTCGTTTTTCTGCATCGGCGGATGAAGTCGATGGCGCCCGGCTGGTAGCCCGCGTACTCCCTGTCCTCATCGTAGCTGGGCTCCGTTGATGACGGCGGCTCGTTCACCTCGTCGAAGTCGACTTTGGAGACTCCCGAATCGATCTCGTCGGTTATGTGTGGGAAGAGCCTCTTGAAGTCCTTCTTCTCCATCGGGCTATGACGCTGTGAGACCAGTTAATTAATGTGCCTTCGGCTTCTCGCGGGGGCCCTCGTGTGTGAGCAGGACGCCCTCGGGGACGTCCTCGTCGACAGTGACCCCCGGGGCAATCCAGGCTCCGGCACCTACCTTGACCCCTGGGTGGAGGCTGACGTTGACGCCTGTCTGGCAGTCGTCCCCCATCACCGTGCCGAGTTTCCGGAGCCCCGTGTCGACGCGCTGATCCTTGACGGTCATCCTGACGTTTTTGTGGTCGAAGCGGAGGTTGGCCGTGATGGTGCCGGCGCCGAGGTTGCAGCGTTCCCCGATTATGGAGTCGCCGATGTAGCTGAGGTGGGGGATCGCCGCCTTCTCCATGAGGATCGTGTTCTTCACCTCGCAGCTTGCTCCCACGTGGTTGCCCCCCACGAGGGTGGTGCCCGCCCTGATGTAGTTGTTCGGGCCGACGTCGCAGTCGGGGCCTATGAAGACGGGGCCCTCGATGTAGACGCCGCTCCTCACTCTCGCTGTTGGGGCGACAAAGACGGGGCCCTTGATGTGAACCCCCTCCTCTACTATCCCCTCGATTTTCGGCTCGAGCCTCGACAGTGCCCTCGTGTTTGCCTCTAGGACGTGCCAGGGGTGGCCGATGTCGAGCCAGTCGCCCTCGTCGAGCATGTGGACGCGGGCCGGGGCTCCGGAGGCGATGAGGTTGTTGACGGAGTCGGTGACCTCGTATTCGCCGCGGGGGCTGAGCTTCGTAGCCTTGATGGCGTCGAAGATGCCGGGGGGGAAGATGTAGATTCCGGCGTTCGTGACGTTGCTCGGCGCCGTCCCCGGGGCGGGCTTCTCGACGATGCCCCCGACCTTATCCCCCTGCAGTCTCAGTGCGCCGTAGAGGTAAGGGTCCCTCTCTAGCCCCGTGACCGTCAAATCCCCCTCCCCGTGAGCCTTCACAACCTCCCTGAGTATACCGGGGCTGAGGTAGAGGTCACCGTTCATGCCGAGGAAGTCCCCGCCGGAGGCGAAGTCTTCGGCGTACCTGAAGGCGTCGGCGGTCCCCCTCATCTCCTCCTGCCGGGCGTAGCTGAGCCTCACGCCGAGGTCCGAGCCGTCGCCGAACCTCTTCTTGATCTTCTCCTCCATGTAGTGGGTGACTATGAGGATGTCCTTGATGTCGGCGTCGGCGACGCCGTTGATGAGCCACTCCAGCTGGGGTCTGCCGCCTATGGGTATGAGTTGCTTCGGCCTCGTCGACGTGAGGGGCCTGAGCCTCTCGGCCTTACCCGCCGCTATGATTACCGCCTTCACTTCGTTGCCTCCTTGACAAGCTCCCGCCCGCGCTCCAGCAGGGATGCGGTTGCCTTCTCATCCCTTCCTTCGGCGGTGAGCCTTATCAGGAGCTCGGTGCCGGAGGCGCGTATCAGTATCCACCCCTCGGGCAACTGGAGGCGGAGGCCGTCGACGCGGTTCACCGCGGCGTCACCGAAGACTCCGCGGTAGCCCTGCTCGACTCCCCTCATCGCCTTAGCCTTGTCCTTGACCTCGATCTTGGCGCTCCTCGTCGGGTACTCGGGGGCCTCGGAGACGAACTGGGAGAGGGTCTGGTCGCGTTCCTCGAGGGCCTCGAGGAGCTTGAGGGCGCTGAGGATGCCGTCGGGGCACATGTGGACCTCGGGGATGACCCAGGCGCCTATCGACTCGCCTCCGAAGACCGCCTTCCTCTTCTCCATCTCCTCCGTTATGTAGGCATCACCCACCCTAACGCGGACAACCTTACCCCCGGCGGCCTCTACCATGTCCTCGACGCACATCGAGGCACCGACGTGGGTGACGACGACACCCCTCCCCTCCCGCTCTACTACGTGACCGGCGTACGCGGCGAGGAGCCTGTCACCGCTGACCGGGGTCCCCTTCTCGTCGACGGCCATCATCCTGTCGCCGTCGCCGTCGAAGCCGAAGCCCACCTCGGCTCCAGTAGCCTTCATGTAGGCGCCGAGCCTGCGCAGGTTCTCGGTCGTTGGCTCGGGGTCGCCGGCGGGGAAGTGGCCGTCCGGGTGGCTGTTGATCATGGACGCGCCTAGTCCAACTGCCTCGAAGGCGTCGGCGGCGATGGTGCTCGTCGCGCCGCAGAAGAGGTCGCAGGCGACCCTCCAATCTTTTCCGAGTTCAACACCCTCCTGCAGGGCGTCTAGGTACATCCAGGCGGCGTCCACCTCGTCCGCGGAGCCTACGCCGTCCCAGGGGGCGTAGTCCAGCTCCTCGCCCTGTATGAGGGCCTCGACGGGGGCCTGCTCCTTCTCCGTGAGGCTCATGCCCTTGGAGTTGAAGACCTTGAATCCGTTGTACTGGGGCGGGTTGTGGCTCGCGGATATGGCGACGCCGGCGTTCGCCTCCAGCTCGCGGGTGAGCCACGCTATGACGGGTGTCGGCAGGAGCCCCACGAGCTTGGCATCCCCCCCGCAGGCCGTGATACCCGCGCTGAGGGCCGCCTCGAGCATCGGTCCCGTGACGCGGACGTCCCTGCCTACGACGACCTCTCCCCCCTCGTGTAGCGTGGCGAGGGCCGAGCCCAGCCTCTGCGCCAGTATCGGAGTGATCTCGACGTTTGCCAAGCCGCGTATGCCCGATGATCCGAATAGCCTCACCTAGAACGCCTCCTGGGGACGAACTTGCGTAGGGGGTCAACCCTCAAAAGTCTTTCCAGCTCAGGGAGGGTGACTCCGCGCTTCACGTCGCCGTAGATGTCGCAGCGGTCCTCCGTGTACTCGGCGGGGGCCCTGACGACTACCTCGACCTCATCTTGTCCCGCCTCGAGCTTGAAGTGGTATGCGTGGACGCCCCCCTTGAAGGTAACCTCCCCCTTCTCCTTGATCCCGTAGCCGGTGAGGGCCACCTCCACCTCGGCGGGGCTCACGGCAAGGGCAACGATGTCTACGTCGCTCCCCCTCCTCGCGGTTCCCCTCCAGACGCTCCCTATTAGGCGCGGGCTGAATGCACGGAGGTTCTTCATCACACCGAGGGCGGTCTTCCTCATCTCCACGAGGCGCCTCTGTCTCTCCCCGCCCTCGGCCTCGTCGGCGAGCCTGTCAAGCTCCACGGCTACCTCGTAGTTGCTCGGGACGGCTTTAGCCCCTAGGCTGGCGGCGGCCATCTCCTTCGCCTGTATGTACTCCTCGGCTGCGCCGCTGTATAGAAGCCTGGCCGCCTCAGCGGCGACCGCTATTCTCTCCCCCAATTCAACTAGAAGTATAGCTCCTGAGGGATTAAACCCCTCCCCCGGGGAGGGTTAAAAACCGGTTACTTGTCGTCCTGGAGGACCTTCTTGGTCACCATGAGGAGGTTGTTGGGGCTGACCGGTTTCATGAGGATCTCCTTCGCCTCGACGGGCTCCTCCTTGAGACCCTCCGCGAGCTTTTCGTAGCCAGTGATCATGACGATCTTCGTCTTCTTCCCCTGCTTCTTCATTATGCGTGCGACCTCGTCTCCATTGATGTCGGGGAGCTTTATGTCGAGGATTATCAGGTCGTAGTCCTTGTCCCTCGTCTTGTGGATGGCCTGCATCCCCGAGGCGGCGATCTCGACGTGGTAGCCGACTGTCTCAAGTATTACCTTGAAGGTCTCTGTGAGGAACTCGTCGTCGTCTACTATGAGGATGCTCGACTTGGCCGAGACTACCTCCCCTATAAGCTTCTTGTCATCAGGCTTGATCTCACCCGACTCAATCCTCTCGGAGAGCTTCTCCAGCCTCTGAGTAATCTCGTATAGGCTCTCCTCATGCTCCTTGAGTATGCTAATGAGGAAGTCGAGGACATCTATCTTCTCTTTCAGCGACATCTCTGAGACCCAAATTCATCAGGACGCTGGTGATAAAAGCCGTTATGGTTTCGTGGTTCATAAAACTTAAATAGGGTTTTCCGAGTTTTCGCCGATTTTAACCCCTTTTTTATATCAAGAAAGGGAGTAGGGGATCCGGCCGCGGGGTGCCCCGCCCATGGTCGGACATTCCAAAGGTGCTCCGGGTTGCAGGCCTCGTCGCCCCCTTGTCGCCGACCAGAACTTCTGCAGGTGGTCCTAGACGCCATGTTTTCTGGATCTTCCCATCTCACAACGTCGCCTTGAACGAGGCTGCCGCATCGGCTGGTTCATCAGTCAGACGACGATCGATGTCGCCTCACTTCTCCCATTCCCCTATATGCTCCCCAACCACCAGCCTACCTGAGCTTTTAAAACGATTCAGGAGTGGGCGTATAGATGTCTAAGTTGAGTTCGTAAACGCGTATCAGGGATCAGTTAGGAAAACCTTATGTTTACGCCTCCTAAGCATGTGTTCAATATGCCTCGGAGAGGTAAGGTCGAGATCTACATAGAGGCCCTAGAGATAATTATGAAGGGGGAAGCGAAGCCCACGAGGATCATGTATAGCGCCAATCTCTCCTGGAAGGTCTTCCAGAACGTCCTGAATAACCTGATAACGCGGGGGTTGATAACGGAGAACGAGGAGCCCGTCGGGAAGGATAGGGGCGTGAAGAGGTATGAGATAACTGAGTCGGGGATGAACGTCCTCAAGTACTTCCGGAAGGCTACTATGGGGCTCCCTAAGTAGGG
>Ga0315275_10000784_pt1 | contig 26603 bp, 6 predicted proteins | sample YL17G03_0_MG_FD_205557 | JGI IMG/M metagenome (GOLD analysis project Ga0315275, IMG submission 205557) | Sediment microbial communities from Yellowstone Lake, YNP, Wyoming, USA - YL17G03_0 | ecosystem: Environmental > Aquatic > Freshwater > Lake > Sediment | place: USA: Wyoming | collected...
CCAAATGATGTATCAAGTGAACCATTGGCAAGGTAGCGTACGATAGCAAAATCGTAATTAGTTCCATTATTGCTTGCGCCTACCACGACTATTTTCCCATCGCTTTGGATCGCACTGCCATAACCAGTATCTGTGCCGGTCCAAACTCCATTCGTAATTTTCATCGTTTTTGCGTTTCCGGGGCCGGTCGGCGCGATGTCTCCGCATTCCGAGCCTATTTTAACTGTACCTAAAACTGCCTGATGGTTTACTACAAAAGGTGAGCCATTATTTCCTGAACCTTGGTTGCCAGGTGAAGAGCAGGCGGCAGTTCCACCAGCAACTTTATCGCACAGGAACGCGTACCAGATATTCGTTGATGCATTGCCTGACGATGTTGTATATGCAACTGATGCCGTATTACCATAAATTGTTTCGCCGCTTATCGCCCACGTCTGGTCTGTTGCACAAGTCGGAGGCGCGTTATCATGTGGGGTAATGGAATCAGTTTTACAAATAGCAAGATAATAATTGTTGCTGTCAGGATCGCTGGATTTTGCGGTAAATGTCACATCATTACCTGCGGTTGTTGGCGAGGTTTCTGATGAGCCATTATCTGATGGCCCTTCTGAGAATGTTGGCGCTGAATTTAATAGAACACTCGATCTGGCACCAAAAACAGTCTCGACATTATCGTTATTGCGAGCTTTTACACAGAAATAATAAGTATTGCCTGAGGTTAAGCCTGTTACAGTTATAGTTCCTCCAGTTCCCCATGAGCCGTCAGCCTGCCAAACAGGTGAGCCGCCTAAACTGCCATCAGCCTGCACATACTGACCGCCGGTTCCATTGTAACAATTAGAATCAGAATTGGATTCATAAATAGCCATATCTTTTTCAGCAGGCGTTCCGCCGGAAACTGGATTTACTTTAACTGTACTAGAAGTAGGTTCGGTTAATGTTGGCGCACTTGGTGTATAGGCACCAGAATATAAAGTGCGGCATGTACTATAGGAACTTTCATTTGTAAGCAGGTCTCGCGCCTTCACATCAAATGAATATTGTGTGTTAGCCGATAGGCTTCCCCATGTATATGGATCTGTAGCTGTCCAACCATATGTATTTGTATGTGAACAGCTGGCGCCAGGAGTCTCGGTGTACCAGTATGGCGTAGCATGCATTCCGCTACCCGAATCACTAGCTGTCGGGTCAAGCGATATTTGATCTGCCGATACAACGCTTGCAGTAAATCCGGAGATTGTCGGGGGTGTATTATCGTAATTTATCGAACCACTAGCTGAGTATCCTATTCTTACGCCACAGGATGTATTAAGTCTTGCATATATGGTTTTGCTTCCATTGGCGGTGGTACAACCCATGGGGGTAGGGCTTGTTATATCGAAAGTATTTTCAGTAACAGGGCTTGAGCTTCCGGAAACCGTCACAGGACTGCCCCAGTTTGTGCCATCGCAGGATAGGTAAGCCTGAGTAGGTACTATGATGCCACTTCCTGTTGTATTGGTATAGTAAAGACTGATTGTCGGAGTGGCGCTATTTGTAAAACCGCTTGTGCCGCTTATAACCGCTGAAGTGATATAAGAAGGCTCGCATTGCGCGTTAACACTTGGTATATAATGCGCCCAGCCTGTACTGGAAGAATAACCGGGCGCGGAAGTTAGGATATCCTGTTTGCCATCAAAATTCAGGTCGCCGATCGCGATCTGTCTTGGCGTGGTAGTTGAGTATGTGGCGTAAAGGCTCGGATAATACATATCATAATTTGAATAGGATGTGGGGATTGAGCCATCATTATAATAAACATATGCATTATTTTCCGCTCCGACGATTAAGTCAGTTTTTGAATCATTATTTATATCTGCCGCGGCTACCGCCTGCCCCAAATAAGAACCACTGGTGCCTGTTATAATCTTATCCGCGTAGGTCGCGTAGCAGACTGTGGTGCAGGACTGTGTGCCCCAATTACCATCGTTATTTAAAATATAAACTCTGCCGATATTAGTACTATATTCAGGCGCGCCTACAGCAAGGTCATCAGTTCCGTCCGCATCAAAATCACCTGCAGCTATGCTTGTGCCGAATTTCGTGCCCGAGCTGCCGCCAATAGTAAGATCTTGGCTACCTCCATAATCTCCATCATTGTATGCAACAGAAACCCATGGAGCTGCAGGGCAACCCGTGGCGATATCAATTGCACCGTCTTTTGTAACGCCTCCAGAGTAACCAAAATCACCCTTAGCCAAAGAGGAACCGCATTTGATAGGTGACCCTGAACTTTCATAAAAATAATCATCGTAACCTGTCCATCCTTGTGTCCCTATACCATTCGCGTCATTCCAAACGAAAAAGACAAAACCACTACTAGTATTGGGACAACCATAAGCGATGTGGTCGCGTCCCCTGTATGTTTGCGAACCACCCTGGAATTTGCCGACCAGAACAGAATATCCGCAGTTACTATAACTTACAGGATAAGCAATTTTAGTGGTTGCGTCAGAGGAATCATAACTGGAATTCCAGCTAGTCCTGCCATCAAATTCATAAACACGCCCCTGATCGGCATAAGTGCCACTATACAAAGGCGCTCCGATTACAAGGTCATCTATGTTATCCTGCGTATAACTCACTTTTCCGGCAGATAAAGAAAACCCGAATTGTTCGTAATTAGCTCCAGTAATAGTTACATCTGCGGAGGGGGTTAAGGTTTTTGTGATATTCGTTGGACTTTTCAGGAAAATATATACCCTTCCGTTGTCAGTTTCACCTGGTTTATCATAACCAGATGAACCTATGGCGAAATCGTTGTAGCCGTCACCGTTAAAATCTCCAACGGCAAGAGCGCTTCCGTAAGCCGTACTCGAACTGCCGGCAAATCCAAAATCGTTTATATCATTGATTATAACCATTCCTTTGTTTGTACCATAACCATAAGCTCCGCCTATTAAATCATCCCACCCATTTCCATCCAGATCCGTGGCAAGCAGGCTGGTACCGAAATAGGAATTGGCGTCAATGTTTGGCATTAAGGTGGCATCGCTACAAGTCATGGAGTTATCGTTGTAACAAGTATAAAGAGCCCCTCTGCCTGTACTATAATTAGGCTCGGCGATAAGCAAGTCCTTACGCCCATCGCGGTTTAAATCGCCGATTGCCAACCCTTGACCATAATTGTAAGTCCCGGAACCTGTAAAAGACTTATCCGCGCTTCCTGCGGAAGAAGGATAAGAACCGTCATTATAGAAAATATATACCTTTCCCTGATTACTGTTGTAATAAGGTGCGCTTGCTACAACGTCATCTTTGTTATCCCTTGTGTCGCTTAACTCCCCTACAGCTAAAGAATATCCAAATTGGTTGCCTGATGATTCGCCAGATATAGTAGTGCTGCCGCTTGTAGTGATGCCGGTTGAGCGATTCGTGTCACCGTAATAGATATAAACAGCTCCTGTCGAACTGCTTGTATACGGATCTCCTAAAACTAAATCCGTATATACATCGCTATTCAAATTGCCGGCAGCTAGTGAAAAACCTTTATTAGCTGTAGTGGTGGGAAGGCGGGTTTCACAAGCTGAATCTGTAGGATACGTGCCATCATTATTGCAGACATCAATGTAATAACCGTTATTGCCAAGTGATCCCGGGCAACTATAGACGAAATCTTTTTTTGAATCTCCAATAAAGTCGTAACCAGCCACAATAGCGGTTCCACACCTGGAGTTGGCAGCGGAATCTGCCATTCTGTTAGTATAATTCGATGCGGTATATGTCGCGCTCCAGCTTGCACGGCCGTCAAAAATATAAACGTACCCCTGGTTGGTATTCGCGCCCGGCGCGCCTATTACAAGATCATCAACCGCATCCGCGGTTTGACCGATTCTGCCTGATGCAAGCGCGTATCCGAATTCGTCCCCAATTGCGTCGCCCGTTATTTTAACCGTCGCGCTATAATCATTCATCGGATAATTGCCTTGCTGTAAGAATAAATACACCGCCCCTCTGCTACTGTCATATCCCGGCGCGCCTACAGCTAAATCTTTAGCGCCATCACCATTAAAATCACCGGCCGTAATGCTTGAACCGAATTTTTCGCTGGCAGCCCACCCTTCTATCTGGTGGGAATTGCCGAAAAACTGGCCTGGATTATTTTCATAGCGCCATGGGTACTTTGTGTTCCATGCGAATTTATTTTCGCCGTAAAAAATATAAACACGGCTTTGGCCATGAGCCCCAATGACCAGATCAGTTACACCGTCAGCGTTTATATCGCCTACCGCTAAGGAACCTCCGGATTGATCGCCCATAGTCCCATCAATAATTATATCGGCAGTAGCCGCTGTAGTGGGGATAGAACCGTCGTTGTAAAAAATATAGGTACGGCCGTAGGACGCGAACGCGTTATTATAATTGAAGGCTCCCACAGCGAGGTCTGTTTTCCCGTCGGCATTAAAATCGCCGGATGTAAGAAAATTGCCGAAATAACTAGTTTGGCTTGCTTCCCCTGTGATAATTACTTCCGCGCTTCCGGCGCCTGAGGGATAAGAGCCATCGTTGTAAAAAATATAGGCTCGGCCTGTTTGGCTGCTGTAGCTATCGGCTCCCACAGCCAAGTCTGTCTTTCCGTCGGCATCAAAATCGCCGGATGTGAGGCTAATGCCGAAACCATTGGATACTGCTTCTCCCGTAATGGTCACATCAGCGGAGGACGCTGCGGTGGGAATCGAGCCGTCGTTATAAAAAATATAGGCTCGGCCTGTGTAGTTGGAGTTATAGTAATAGGCCCCTACGGCCAGGTCAGTTCTCGAGTCTGCATCGAAGTCGCCGGCTGTGAGGGCTTCGCCAAATCGACTGTTCGCTTCTCCTGAAATAATCACATCCGCGCTTCCGGCGCCTGAGGGGTAGGAGCCATCGTTGTAAAAAAGATAGACTCGGCCTGCTGAGGAGTTGTATTGATAAGCCCCTACGGCCAAGTCTGTTTTCCCGTCGGCATTAAAGTCGCCGGCTGTGAAGGCAGCGCCGAAAAAACTATATAATGTTTCTCCTGTGATGATCACATCCGCGCTTCCGGCGCCTGAGGGATAGGCGCCGTCGTTGTAAAAGATGTAGGCCTTGCCATTACCAGAGCTGTAGTAATGAGCCCCCACGACCAGGTCTGTTTTCCCGTCGGCATCAAAGTCGCCGGCTGTGAGACCAATGCCGAAACAACTGCCTGTTGCTTCCCCTGTGATAGTCACATCAGCTGAGGATGTTGCAGTAGGAATTGAGCCGTCGTTGTAAAAAATATAGGTGCGGCCTGTGTTTGAGCTATAGCCATAAGCTGTTACAGCCAAATCTGTTTTTCCGTCGGCGTTGAAGTCACCTGTTGTCATATAATTTCCAAAAACAGTGCCTGAATCGCCGGTAATCGTATTTCTGAACTCAAGTCCTCCCCCGCCGTAAAAAATATAAGCTCGGCCATTGCTGCTATAATTAAGCGCCCCGACTATAAGATCTGTTGCGCCATCGGCATTGAAGTCACCGGCAGCAAGGGAATAGCCGAAATAATTGTTCGTCGTCTCCCCCGTGATGATTATGTCGGCGGTTGCCGCAGTCGTAGGAATAGAGCCGTCGTTGTAAAAAACATAAGCGCGGCCTGTGAGGGATGTGTAGCCATAAGCTCCTACAGCCAGGTCTGTTCTGCCATCAGCATTAAAATCGCCAGTAACAACGGAAGAACCGAACAAGGTGGTGGTGGACTCCCCTGTAATAGTGACATCCGCCGATGATGCGGCATACGTTGCGCTCCAGCTGGTCCGCCCGTAAAAAATATAGGTATTGGAAAGACTGCCGCTATAAAATGCCCCGATAGCCAAATCGGTTTTTCCGTCAGCATTAAGATCGCCCGTGGCAAGAGAACGGCCTAATCCGTTAAAAGTTGCTGTTCCCGTAATAATCACTTCCGCGCTTCCCGCTCCTGCGGGATAGGAGCCGTCGTTTAAAAAGATATAAACCTTGCCTTTGTCGGAATCAGCGCGATTGGCTCCGATAGCCAAATCGGTTTTTCCGTCAGCGTTAAGGTCGCCGGCGGCCATGGACCAGCCAAAATCCCAATAACTGCCTGTCTCCCCCGTGATAGTCACGTTCGCGTTCGATGCCGCGGTGCAGCTAGTAGTGCAAGTAGGGAAACTGCTCGAGCCATTAATAAAGATGTAAGCGCGGCCCTGTTCGGTATTATAAAGTTCCCCGCCAGCGGCTAGGTCTATTTTTCCGTCAGCATTAAAATCTCCCACAGCAAGGGAACGAGCTAATCCGCTTGATGCTTCCCCTGTTATAATCACATCTGCATTTGCAGCGCTGCATGAAGAAGGTGTGCCGGAACATGTAGCGGTGCCAAAATTATTTGTGCCATCATTATAAAAAACATAAACACGGCCCGTATTACTGCTGTAGGCAATAGCTCCGACGATAAGATCGGTTTTGCCGTCTACATTAATATCACCGGCAGCCAGAGAAAAGCCAAAATAACTACTTGACTGGCCTTCAATAATCACATCCGCGCCGGCTGTTGTAGTAGCAGTCGTGTTGTTGTAAAAAATATACGTACGACCGGCATTGCTATTGTAGGTATTAGATCCTACAGCCAGATCGATTTTACCATCAGTATTGAAGTCGCCGGTAACAACGGATGTTCCGAATGAGCCTGCAGATACAGAATCTAGAGTTTTGCTCAAATTCGATGAACCAGGCGCCGTGAACTGTAAAGCCGGATCCAGTACAATGGGGTAAGCGTTCGGATCAGCGCTGAACGCGATTTTAAGTTTGTTAAAATTATCGCCGATGATTTCGTAAGTCAGGTTATCTATAACATTGCCCGCGTTGTCTACGGCAATCGGCACGGGGATTGTAAAATCAGGCTGTGGCTTACCGTTGCTATGCAGGTCCAGTATCTGTTCGTGCTGCATAGTCGCGGCCGCGCGTGCAAGCAGGTCCTGGCCGACTTGGTCAGCTCCTTGCTGCTTGCTGAGATCAATATTGTCCATATAATAGCCTTCTATTACCCCGTCATCCCGCATGCGTAACACGGCTTTGTCAAAACTATAAAGCTCTATCTCATCGCCTTTGCCGTAATGGTAGAGGGTGTAGTTTTCTATTTGATTTGAAACAACAGATGTCGGGTCGTTTTTATATTGGTAAATATCGGTTTTTCTGTTGTCTGAGCTTTGGTATACAGTTTCGTCAACCGTTACGCCGTCGGTTTTTTCCGTCTCCAGTGAACTTAAGACATAAGAAACCTGTTTTGGAGGCTCTATTGGGGCAGGCGGCGTTTGCCCTACGCCTAAAAGTTTTTCAAAAAAACCAGGCTCTTTTACGGGCGGAACATAAGTCTCGTGTTTTAAAGTCACAGTCTGGAAAATATCAGGCGTATCCCCTGTTTCTTCAGCCTGTTTTTTGGCAAGATCGGTTGGGTTTAAAAATTTATTCTTTTGGTCTGGGTCTTGATAAGTTATTTCCGGCCCCTTGATATCCGCAGGGTCAGGTTTTTTCTGTCCTTTGGTCTGCCGGAATTCCATGGAGATGCTCCTTTCTTCGTCCGTTTTAAAACCCAGTTTAAGCGTTTCCTTGCCGATTTTGTATTCCGTCTGGGGCTTAGCAGTTTTGCCGGTTTCCCCTGTAATATTCTGGATGCTGTCATCGTCTGTGCTTGTCACGCAGAAACCGACATTATGCGCCGCGAGGTTCTTAAGCTTAGCCTGTCTGCCGGAAAAATAATCAGCGACAGCGTTTATCTCCGCATCCGACACTGCGCCTTTATCTTTTTCTATCGCTTTAAGGGCATCGATCCGGTCTTTGATTATTTTTAATTCAGGGCTTAATCCTTCATCTTCCTTCTTTAAAAGCTCACCGGAAATCAGATCCTTGATTTCTTTTTTGCTTAATTCTTTATTAAGGATATTTGCCGCGGGAGATGGCTCTGCAGGGCCTTGGGGCGCATTAATGTCCTGTATATCTTTAATATCCGGGCAATCCGCGCCAAAACGCAAAGCTCCGACTTGTTTGCTTACATAAAAAGGCGAACCGTTATCGCCGCTCCCCTGAGAAGCTTTTGAGCAGTTTGAATCAGCTGCAACATTGTCGCACACAAAAGCAAACCATTCGCTTTTAAGTTTAGCGTCTTTGCCGACGGTGTAAGTTACAGAAGCCTGCTCGCCGTTTTTGGTAAGCTCGCTTATCCCCCATTCGCCGTCTTTACAGATAGGTTTCGCCGTGTCCTGAGGGGTTATGGAATTTGTTCTGCACAAAGCGAGATAATAACTGTCGCCATTTGGATCAGTTGCAAGGGCGGTAAAAGTCACCGTATCGCCGAAATTAAGCGGATTTAATTTATCAAGTCCGCCGTCGCTCGGCTCAGTCGGTTCGCCGAGAGAATTCTCAAAAGCAGGAGGAGGGTTGGCTACTTTAATGGACGACACGCCAGCCAATACCAAAGGCACGGCAACAATCAGAACGACAGAAGCGGAAATTATATGTTTTGAAGAGAAAAATCTCATTCTTTTATTTTATTTTGTCCGCCAGTGGCGGACTAATTTCGAGTTCAAAGTTTTTATCTAAGAAATTATATCACCCCCCTCTATAAGACCAAAATATTTATGAGAGAAAAATGTAAGATGATATTGCTAAAAAACAGAATTATGATTTCTTAATAAATTTTTTTATTTTTTCAGAGTTGAGTTAAAAAACTGTTGGAAAAAATGACAACAGATGAAATCTTTTTTATTTTTGTTTTTTTGTTTTAACCCCCAACCCCCTTGTCCCTTCGGCTTCGCTCAGGGCAGGCAGGGGCATGTTAGGTTTAAAGATTGAAGTATAACCTACATGCCCCTCCTGTGAAGGAGGGGTTGGGGAGGTTTGACTACCGAAACCTTACCAAAGATGTCAGGGTGGTCGTCATTTAAAAAGGCTCCCGTCCCTTCCCTCTCATCTGAGGGGGGAACCCGCCACGGCGGGTTAGGGGTCAGAGCCTTTTTATTATTTAATTGGCTAAGAAATCCTACCGAAACCTTTTCCCGAATTTCTTAAACAGAAATTTTTGTGTTCGTGCCGCAATAATTATAAGGATGCCTAAAAGGACAATAACTATGCCGATTAATTTATTAGTAAAGGGCGCCCTGACAGTTACTGATGTTTTGACCCTTACGTTATTTCCGTCGTGTAGGCCGTAAGGCGTTGCGGCATCTTTAAAATCTTCCTCATTGCCGACACTGACACTTGTTTTAAGAACATTATTAAGTCCGTTGGATTTAACAAGAAGGTAAAGCTTGTTCTTATACACGCTTAACCCATTTTTGGTTACATTTGCATTAACCCAATAATTTCCGGCTTCAAGGTCTTCTATTGGTACGGATAATGTTGCTTCGCCTTTTGTTTGGGGGTAAATCGGGACGCTTAATGCATCAGCTGAGCCTTTAGCCACAAAAGCTCCAGTTTCAAAATCTATCACCTCGATACTGGTTTTGACTTTAGAAATTGACACATTGCCCAGATTTTTAAGCTGCACATTCAGAACCAATGGCCCCCCTTCTGTAACAGGCTTAATGCTTATCGTATTAATAACATAATCTATTACATCGTAATTGACTACGCCTAATTTGACCGCTATATGGCCGCCCAACAGAATATTAATGTTACTATTGGCAATAGCTTCAGGAACAATGGTAATGCCAATATCTCCTTCATATTTACCTGTTTTGGCATCTGTTGGAATTTTAAGGTCAATATACATCGGAACATGATTCACCCCTTTTGGCATAATCAGGTTATCCTGATTTCTGATAGTAACCCATTTTATTATTTCCGGATCTCCTGTTACCTCAGTTTTGACCATCATATCTTCAGTCGGTTTATCTGTGCTCATGTCAATGATATACACAAAGCTGGAGCCGGGTTTCAGATTTTCATTCGTTATCCATGGCGGGGAAATGCCGAATGCCGCAAGTGTGCCTGGAACTTGTATAATAAGCCCTATCACCACTGCCAACAATGAACTTAGCAAAATTTTTGTTTTCATTGATTTTTCTTAAGTTAGTTGGTAAATAAATTTTCCGGGTCCGGAATACCGGATCCGGATTAGGCTTAAGAGCATCCACCGCCTCCTGCTGTAGATTCGAATACATTAGCTCCGGTATAACTGCCTGCCGCCTGGCTCGCAGGGATCCTTATTTTCCAGTAAGCTGATTCATTGGTCGAAGTCGAGCTATGATCGTCACCCCTTACCGCAATATCAGCGTTATTACATCCTGCGGCCGCGTTGCCTACAGATGCGCCGGGGACAACATTTACAAGGACATTTCCCTGGGTATCCCAGTCAAAACTGCTGCTGGTGGACCATTTCTGCTGTTCTTCATCTAACACGGTTCCAACGCAATTAGTATATGGCGGGGACCAGCTTGTACACATCACATAACCGTCTAACAGGATATCCAAGACCGTGTTTCCGACATTGGCTACCGCTGTTTCTACAGCGGTTGGATTCGTTCCTCCGATTTCGACTGTTCCGTATGCCAGCGTGGCTCCTGTTGCCACATCAAGCGCCAAAACGGCCGGGAAATCTATCTGCTGTCCCCCGCCTGAATTCGCGAAATCAGTAGTGCGGGCATCATCATCGACTGCCTCCGCCTGCACCTGCCATGTTGCAGTGTCATTGGCATTGAAACAGATATCAGATGCAGAGCAGGTTGCTACCAGATTCTGATCGGCGCCACCTAATGTAATAGCACAACCGCCGCTCGTATCGTCATAGCAGTCCTTGTCATATTGTGTGCCGTGGCAGGTGTTTGTTTTTGTCCCTGTATCAAATACCACACCGTCAACTGACTGCACATCCGTGTCCCCGTTATTGTCATAAAGCTCCACAGTCCAGGTTACTGTGCCTGTGCATACATTTGGGGTAAGGGTAGGCGGGGATATGGGGTCCGTGCTGTTATATGTGGTGAGCACCGGCGGAACATCGGTTACATCATAATTCCTGGTCGAGCTGCCGGATGAATAGTCTGCCTGGAACTGATGGTTGTCTTCAGCGAATACGTAAGCTGTTTTTTGGCCATGGGATGTCGGAATAGGATTGTAGGTTGAAGATAAATTACCGCTGGCATCCCCGCTATTACATGTTATAGTGCCTAAAGCCTGATTTGCCGAATAGCAGATCCTCTGATTGGCAGCGCAGCCGGAACCGGGCGTATAAGAAGTAGTGGCGCATACATACACGCTGGCAGTGTCAGCACCGCCGTTAGAGTCAGCATCAGTTACGGTCGTGCGGAAATAAACAGCCTCGCCGGGCTCAATGCTGGCCGAGCCGCTGTCATTTATCGTGACGCCTGTTATCTGAGGCTTGTGGTTTACATAAAAAGGCGAGGCATTTTCAGTGTCGCCGTCTTCCAGGGTGCCACCGCCTGTAACTGTACAATAAGCGTCACATGTTTCCGTAAGAGTGTAGGCGTTACCTGCTGTGCCGGGGTTATTTGAATAAACATAGACGAAACTGCCTCTCGCATACGCATTAGTGTCAGCGGTACCGTTTGCGACTTCCGCGGCTGCCAAAGCAGTTGCAGCATCAGCTCCGTCTTGACATGAAGTACAGTTCACACACACTTCTAGAGCACCTCCTCCACATCCAACGCCGCCCGGTGCATCAAATTCATAGTCATGTGTGGCATTTTCGATTCGCACACTTTCCCCGTCAGCAGGGACATCTGTGAATGAAATCCTTCCTAACGCGTTGCCCTGGTCTCCAAGAGCATCCGCGGGGAAACATGCGCTTGCGTCGCACACAAACGCCCACCACGCGTTGGATTCAGCGTCGCCGCCTTGAGCCGTATAAGTTATTGATTCCTGGGTATTGTTGGCCTGAGGTGTGACAGTAACGGTCCACGCGCCTGGAGCACCGCAGGTTGGAGGTGCGGCTTGTGTGATATCGTCTGCTTTACAGACAGCAAGGTAGTAAGCATCACTGTTTGCATCAACCGCGTAAGCTGTGAATGTGACAGGTTGGCCCACGTTCACAGGCATGCCGTCGGTGCCCGCTAAACCGCTACCGTTGTGCGAGCCAGTGTCCGATGGGATAGCGTTCGCAGGGGTATCGGTATAGAAAAATACCGGTGAGAGATTGCCTACAGTTGTTTGTGTTTCCGGTTGAGTCACCAATGCGCGTACCGGATTGATAGCGCCAAAAACACTGACAAGGCATATCAGCATTATAATTTTTGATAGATATTTCTTAGTCATTTTATTTTTATTAAATGATAAATTTATTGATTTATTTTTCTTAATTAAACACAATTTAACTTATCCAGAGTATAAATGCAAAAGAAAATAACCATTTTGTATGCTATGTAACATATTTTTATATGCTGTAAAGACAATTTACAAAAAATCTATATTTTTTTATAGATATTTACGTATCCAACGCATCTTAAAAACAATTCGGCAAGGAGGAAGGTTTGCCCCTCCTTGAAAAGTATCCTTGAAAGGAGGGGGGAGGGGGCGGTACTGATTTGATCAGAATGAAGTATCACATCACATCATAAAATCAGGACCACCTCTTCCTCTCCTCCTCGCTTTTCGCCAGGAGGAGCCACCTTCCTCCTTACCTTTTTGGTCACATCAAAAAACAACCTGACCCTCAATTAGACCTTCAATTAGACCTTCCCCTGTACCAGACATGCACCAGGCGCAAGCTTCGGTACATGTTTCGGTACAGGGAGACCCTCAATTGGAGCCCCTATCGGTTCAATATGCTTTGCACGGAAGTGCCGTCAATGGGTTCGTTTACGCATGTATCTGATGTCGGCGTAAAGGAGACGGTTCCTGTGTAATTATCGGCTTTCTGATTTTCAGGCACCTTGATTTTCCAGTAAATCAGAACGTTTTGCCCAGCTCCTGTATCTTCTTGCACAGGCAGGCTTACATTCGCACATCCGGCATCTGGTCCACTGCTTTCAATGGCGTTTTCAACTAATGGGTAACCTTCTTTGTCGTAATCAAAGTCTGGTTTCAGGCTCCATTTCTGCAGTTCTCTTGGTAAAACATTTTGTTTGCCTATAAGATCCGTGCCGCTTATAAGCACATCGACTACCTGGTTACCCAAATTGGTAAGCATAGTTTCAACCGCTGGTGTGGTTTCGCCGGGTTGCGCAAGCTGATATGGGATAGAAAGTTCTTCCTGGTTGATTGCGTATAACGGTGGAACAGTCCTGTTGTTTGTGGAATCGCCAAGGTCAGTATAAAGTCCTTCCGGATCTATGGGGTTTACATGCACCTTCCAGTATTTGCTGGCATTGGCATTGTAAAATAAAGTGACATTGCAGACAGCTTTAACCTTTGTGGCATCTATTTTAGTAAGTTTGCAATCGCTGTCTTTGTAGCAGTCATTTTTGCTTCCAGCGCAGGTATTCCACACGCTGTCGCTGTCAAAGAAAATACCTTCTGCCTTATATATATCATCATTGCCATTCAGGTCTTCCAGCAGGGCTGAAAAGCTTATGTCAGCGCTGCCTCCGCCGGGTATCAGTATATCCCCTTCATTTGTGTAATCCACAATTGAAGGCTTAACATTCGTCACATTATATTTTACTGCCGGCTGGCCTTGCACAATCCCCTTTTCGCCTTTTTTGACAAAAACATTCACATGCTTTTCGCCTGCCGGCGTTGGAACCGGCACGATCTTATTATCTGATTTCCGTTCTTCACAAACCACATCTTTAGCCTTTGGATCAGTAGGCGCAGAGGCACAGATCAGGTTGCCCTTGATGCACTGATTATTTACGTAATCAAAACCTTCCGTGTTCGCATCGCAGACAAACATGGTGACATTGTTATCTTTGGAAACGCCGGTTATATTTTTGGAAGGCAAAGTGAATTTAAGCAAGTCGCCGGGCTCAATGGTTGCGCCGTCTTTATCCGTAACTATAACATCGCTGTATCTGGCAGGATGTTTAATGTAAAACGGAGAGCCGTCAGGGCCGCTTCCCTGATAAGGCCCGTTGCAGTTTTCCGAAACATCAGGTGACTCACAAATAAAAGCGTACCAAAGCTCGCTTAAGTAGGCGTTTTCTTCTGTTTCAAACGAGCATTTGGCTTCCTTATCGCTTGGCGTCAGATCTGAAACGCAGTAATTGTTTTCTGTTAATCCTGAGCATCTGTATTGTCCGTTTATATATACAGGCATATCGCTGGTCCTGCAAATCGCCAGGTAATACGGATCGTTTTCTATATCATTTGCTGTTGCCGTGAAATTGACCGAATCCCCCTCATCCACAGGATGTTCCGCGTCGGATCCTCCGTCAGAAGGACCGACTGTAAGCGCAGGGGTATGGTTGATAGAGAAATCAAATGAAGCTGTTTCACTTGCTCCGCCCTCATCAGATGTCTGCACCCTAAGATAGTTATGGTGTTCGGAAAGATTAATGACCTGAACTGAACGTTCCTGGCTTACAATATCAGGCACGCATGAGTTATCATTATCAATGCAGTATTTGTAAGTGCCTTGCGATGGCCCTGCGGTATCTGTCCATGTGCACACGGTTGAATCCAATGTTGATGCAACGCCGCTAATGAGCCCTTCGCAGGAAATAACAGGTAAACCAGGCGGTGAGATATCCAAAAGGAATCCCTGAGTTTCTTCAGCTGCCTCTTTTAAATTCTCTTCTATTTTTTCAGGTGTAAGTTCAAAGCCGGGTAATCCTTCCTTCTTTTGTTCCTCAGCAGGACCCTCAATTGGACCTTCAATTGGTTTCTGCTCTTCTTCAGTGACTTGCGGATAGCCTTCGCCCGTGCTTACGGGAGCCGTGACTACGGGCTTGCCGTAAAATGTATACAGGCGTCCCGAGAAATTATAATAATACGGTGCGCCGATAGAAATGTCGCTTACGCTATCGGAGTTAAGGTCACCGGCGGTTAGGCTAAATCCAAAATCACTGAGGCTCTCCCCTTCCCACGCGATATCGTGGTCTGATGCCCCCATCGAACCGCCGGATGCGATGTTTGGTTTATCGCTTTGCGGATTATCATAAAACACATAAACCATTCCCTTTCTTGCCGAATGGCGATATGCACCGACAGCTAAATCGATTTTACCGTCATCATTGAAATCCGGGGTAGCAAGCGAAGAGCCAAAATAATCTCCGGCGTTGCCTGTAATTATTCCATCCGCGTTCGCGGCATTGCAAAGCGTGCAGGCCAGATCCTGGTTGGTCCAAGGAATGTCATCCTGATAAAACAGGTAAACCCTCCCTTCATTCGTATCGCCCGATAAATCAAAATCAGGAGCGCCGACAGCCAGATCATCCCTGTTATCCGCGTTAAAATCACCGGACGCAACGGAATAACCAAAATCATCTCCGCCTTCAAAGGCGCTGTCCGCGTTTTCAGCTTTGCAGTTTTTCTGGCAAACCGTGTCTCCGTTTGTGAATGGAGATTCATTCTGGAAAAAGAGATACGCTTTTCCCGTGGCGCTTATAGCAAGATCTGTTTTGCTGTCATTGTCAAAATCGCCGGCTGCGAGGCTTTTGCCAAAATTCAGCGCCTCGCCGGATTCTCCGGATATGGCTATATCTGAGCTGGTAGAGGCCAATGTCTTCTTTTCGCCATTTTCATTTGGCAATAAAGTCAGGTTTCCGAATATCTGCACCAAACCGCGCCCGTCGCGGTCAGAAGGTGAAGATACGACCAGGTCTTCTTTTCCGTCAGTATCAAAATCTCCGGTCAAAAGCGTTGCGCCGAATCCGTCTGAAGCGCCGGCGCCGTCGATGGTCAGATCCGCGCTTTCAAGGCTGATTTCGGTAAGAGTTCCGCTTTGTTTTCCGCTTAACTGATCCATTATGCTCTTCCCGTTAAAAATCCACACCCTTCCCTGATTATTATTGTAAAGCGGGCTTCCGATGGCCAAATCCGAAATCCCGTCCCCATCAAAATCATCAGCCGCAAGGGAATAACCTAAATAATTCAGGGAATCCCCTTTAATAAGCGCGTCAGGCGTGTTCCTGTAATAAGGGATGTCTTTGCTTCCCAGGTAAACCGAAACGCTTCCAGCGTATCCATCGGAAGAATACGCGCCAACCGCGATATCGTTAACGCCGTCACCATTGAAATCCCCAATAGTCTGAGTCGCGCCAAACCTCGCGTCGGCCCCAGTTGAAGAATCGATTAAAGAATCGAAGTTAGGCTGACCTTGGGATGTAAAAATAACTTCCGCATTAAGGACTAGCGGGTAATCATACTTATTAGCATTAAATTTATAATAAATATAATTGTGGTTATCTCCGGTTATTTCAAAATTAAATCCATCGGCAAGATTATTATCCCTATCAAGGACATATGGGGTCTTGACTATAAAATCCGGTCCGCTCGGCAACCCATTTCTGTATATCTCCTCAATTGTCCCTTCAATTGTCCCCTCCATTGTCCCTTCAATTGTCCCCTCTATTGTCCCCTCAATTGTCCCATCAATTGTCCCCTCTATTGTCCCCTCAATTGGTAATATGTATCCCTCAATAACACCTCTGTCATTTACATGCAAAACCGCGTTGTCAAACATCATCATATCTTCCTCGGCGCCTGTTCCGTAATTAAATATAGTATAATCTGATATTCGCCTATGGCTGACCGAATGCGCGTCATCGGAAAATATCTCAATATAATTTTTCCTGTGATTTACAGATTCATAGACTATAATATTTTTATAGGTCTCTTCCTGATCCATGCCGAGAGGAGTAAAGAGGTGGTCAGGATTCTCAAGCGCTGACATTGAAAATACTTTTTCATTCTGCGCGCTTTGTGTAGTGTCTGGTGAAATCTGGATATTTTCCACGACAATGTTATCGCCCATTTTTTCTTTGACCGCGCTTTCAACTGTGCTTTTTAAAACATCTTCGTAATTCCCGATTGTATCGGTGTAAGTTCCCCCTTCATCGCCATGTCTTAACGAAAAAGATTTTTCATCCGTCACAGCGCCATATGAAGTATTTCTGTTTAAATAAATGTTGGCGTCGCGGGTTTTGTTATTTACAAAATCTATGCCGATGCCGTCAAGGTCGACTTTATAATTATCTGTAACCAGTTTGTTAAATTCTGGTAATCCTACCAGATTTTTAGTTGTGATGTCTGTTGATTCTAAAACGCAGAAATCCACGTTTAACTTCCTGAAAGATTTTAACCGGGCGTAATTCGGATCAGATTCATTTTTCCTTTCATCAAGTATTATGGCGCCTTGCTTTTCCAGTGGGAGCGCGGCAAAATTTTCCGATTCATTAGCAGGATTAATAGATTGCCATGACGCGATGTCCGGGCATTCATCTGAATTAAATCTTAAAACGCCATTAATACCTGAAAATTCCGGGACTGCTCCAATGTAGCCGAGATCCCGCGCAACTTGGCTTAAGAAATTAAGGAACTCGTCAAATTCATCAGGGCTAAGATTCAAATTATCAAGTACAGTTATAAATGAATCCAAATCGATTGTCCGGGCATCAATATTATTAACGATATCCTGTGTCATAAGCGCGTATTTCTCAAATTTTTCCAGACTCAAAATTTCCGAATCCAGATAAATTATATTTGGGTCTTCTTTAATGATCTGTTCGATCATCATGGATTCCTCAAGCGCCTTATCATTGCCTTCAAAAATGCTGATGATCTGAGAGGCTTCTGTGGAAGAAATTTCTTCGCTCGGCTGAGGGATTTGTTGCTGAGCAAGTTGTTCTTCTGCGGTTGGAGCCGTTGCTTCTTCTGGCGCAGGAATTGCCGGAGTTTCAGGTTGAGGAACCTCAGGGGTCGTCCCAACTTCAGGCGCTACTGGTGTTTCAGGCTGAGGAATCGCAGGTGTTTCAGCAGCAGGAACTGATGGCGCCTCTGCTTCAGGCGTTACCGCTGGCGCTTCCGGCTGAACAACTATCGGAGCTTCGGCCTGAGGAATCATTGGGGTCTCAGTTGCGGGTTCTGTTGGAGTTTCGGTTTCCAGATTAATTCCAGGCGTATTGGTTGCCGCCTCTTTAAGTTGCTCTTCGCTTGGGATTACAATTGTGGGGACTGTCATGGGAACTACTGTCCCTTCTATTGTCCCTTCTATTGTCCCTTCTATTGTCCCTTCTATTGTCCCTTCTATTGTCCCTTCTATTGTCCCTTCAGCCGGAGTTTCTGTTGTAGTTTCAACAGTATTTACAATCGGACCCTCAACTGGACCCTCAACTGGACCCTCAATTAGACCCTCAACTGGAACCTCAATCGGACCCTCAATCGGACCCTCAATTGGAGTTTGTGGAACATTTTCTATCGCCTCTTCAATTTTCGCTTCAGCTTTTTTGCTTAAAATTCTTTCATAATCCATCGCAGACGGATATATTTCTTTAAGTGCATTGAGATCTTCTTCATAAGACGCGATGTCGGTTAAACTCAAAACTGCATTAAACGCTTTTAATACTTCAAATTGGTTATTATAAAAATTATCTTCACCCAGATTCGTTTGATTTTTTATTGCCAGCATTTCGTATAATTGATTGGCGATTAATCTGAAAGTGTCAGTAATCATGCTGCCGGATTCGATTTGTTGTCTGAGATCGCTCAGCAGCTTTATCTGAGTCGGCAGATCAGGCGAAATCATAAGCCTGCTGTCATTTATATAAGAAAGAATGGTCTCTGATTGCAGAAGGATGTTTGCATATTTAATAATAGTTTGTTCAGTATTTTCTTTTTGATATAGATTAAGAAGCGTGATCTCAAAATCGTCCAAAGGCGCTTTTTTGTCTTCATCAGTTGGATAAAGTTCCTTTAAATACGAACTTATTGACTGTTCTTTTTCGAGCTTATCGTTCAAAAAAACTATATCTTCACTTAAATAAGATTTTAACCGGTTTATCATGGCCTGGCCTGCAGTTGCATAGGAAGTCCAGAATTCAGTGATCTTATTTTCCAGAATAAGCTCAGATATCAATTGGGCATAAGCGTTATCGCCACTTTCTTTCAGATATTTAATCAGATCATTTTCATAAATAAACTTCTTTTCCAGAGTTTCTATCTGATTGATGGCTTCGTTTTCCTTTAATGCATTTGAAACATTATTAAGAGATTGGATTAATCGCAATATCAATTGCTCGTATTTAATCTCATTGTCAATACGCGTTATCAGGTCAGAAAGCGTTGCGTTTTCCGGAGTCACATTATGGAAGGTTTCTGCGCCAGGAAAATCCGGCGTTATCAAAGAAAGCTCCTGATCCTGCGAACGGTATAATTTAGCAATTTCACTTGCCAGATCATCACGGATTTCTATGAGCCTGTTTTTTTCCTGTAATTTTTTATTGAAATAATCCTGAAAATCAGCAATCCCCTGATTGCTGTCCAGTTTTTTTAAATAATTCAGGGCTTCATTCGCTTTAATAAGAGATATAGGAAAAGAAGAGGTTGTTTTATCGCCATCGTCCGTATAGGCAATACCGGTTGCGGAAAATGGTTTGTTTTCAAGAAATGGGTTAATGCTTAAAGCGGCTGTATATAATATTAATAGTGTAAGCGTTATTAAGGACGTTAAGCGTTTGCCTTTAATTGTCTCAAAATGGTTTTTCATTTCATCAGTCTTATTAATAGATCGATTGTTATTTTTTGCTCTTAAAAAGTTTCATTGTTGAGCGTATCTGAAGCACTCTTCGCACCACAAAGCCTAAAACAGCCAACCCTGCTAACGTACCTGCGGCGACAGCTATAGGCAGAACGCCTGCTCCGGGCGTCTTGATCCTGAAAAACACATCCACGCTCTCAGAGCGGATTTTGTTGTTATCTTCCGATTTTACCGCGTATAAAGTCACCCTGTGGGGAACGCCCATTTCAAGGTCGCGGGGCGCCTGCACTTCAAATGCGCCTTCTTCACTGTCCGATATCACAGATGACGCCAAAACCACGCTGTTCCATATGGCGAATACCTGTGAGCCGAATTCGGTTTCACCGGTAATGGTCGGGCGTTGTTCCTGAATTTCCACCTCAATCCGTCCAGTATTATCCTGGGCATATGCCTTTCCTCCTATAAATATATTATTAAACGCAGTTTCGCTTGGAATCAGTTCGCCGCCGATTGTTCGCGGCACTGGTTTTTCAATCGTATTCGCAAGATCGATTCTGAAACGCACCGCTTTGGAATTTACCTGTGAACCGTCAGCCAGATAAGCTGTTGCGACCAGATCATAAATTTGCCTATCTGATAGCGGATTTGAAACTTCTTCAAAGTTTTTAGCGTCAAGTTCGCCTACTTTAGTGTCCTGTAATTGTGTTGACGCAGTGGCAACAACAGGTTTTGCTTGTAATTTAGTAAGTTCCGCTTTTAAAGTTGTAAGGCCGGTTTTTATTTTTTTATCAGCCAAATCGCTGACTTTTAGTTCAGCCGGAGCCTGTGAAATGGCCGTATTCATAGCTTCGGAATTAAAGTCTTGTCCGTTCGCGTCCATGAATGCTTTAGTGGCATTAAGCTCGTCATTATACTGTTTCAGTACGCTTTCTGTTTGCTTTGCCGGAGAATCCTCAGCCAATCCGAGAATATCATCGGTTGCTTTCAGTAAATCTGTAACGTAGGTCTGTTCAGACTGTGTGGCGACAACCAGTACTAGTATAGTGCTTGCAGGTACTTTCCCGCTTATTGTCGGCTGTTTTGTACTGAGTATCCATCCGGGCTGAGGGTCAGTAATCAGGACATCGGAGAATGCTTCAACTTTTGTCCCAACTTTACAGTCTGTGGAATCCAAAGGATTCGTAAAGTAGTCATTTAATTCTTCGTAATCCGTGCACCCGTCCCCATCAGTATCCGGTTTAAGCGGATCTGTGCCGGCGTAGCATTCCACGCGGTCAGATAAACCATCAGCGTCTGTATCGGCCGAGGCGCTGTCAAAATTTGCTGTTGTATAAGCCGGATTAGCTTTGCATATGTCGATCTGGCTTACCACTTCTGTCATAACCGTAGGCGCGACAACTGCTGATTTCTGCTCCTCTACAACGCCCTGGTTGATTATAGTGGCGGCCTGATCCAATGCCTGCTGTTCCCTTTCGGGCGCGGCTGCAAGAAGCGCTTGGGTGCAGGCATCAGGCACTGTGCAAGCCCCCATTGTGTCGCCATGCGCCTGATGGAAAGCCCACTCGCTATCAGGTATCACAAGCGAATATGGCTTCTCCGGATTATCCTGAGGATAATGGCAGATTGTTATAAATTTTGCTTCTGGTACAACAGGGCACTGGACCTGGGTAGCTTGTAATGCGCCGCATGAAGGACATGGACCTCCGCAATCAACGCTTTCCTCGTTCTGGTTTTTAATTCCATCCACGCAAGTAGGGCAGGTTTTAGAACACGGACCACCGCAGTCAATCCCTTCTTCACCCTGATTCTGCAGGCCGTCATTGCATGACGCCTCGCGCGTTGCAGGCGCTGTTGGAATTTCATACAGGCATAAGCTGCTGCATCCGTCACCGGATTTAGTGTTTCCGTCATCGCATTGTTCGCCATTCTGATAATTCGCTATGCCATCGCCGCATATCGGAGGAGGAGGTGTTGGTGTATAAACCCAGAATTTTGAATTTGCTGTTGTGCAGTTGGCGGGAACGTTTAAATCGCAGATATCGACTTTCATGAGCACATTATCGCCCTGGGCAAAATTCTTATCAGGGTTCGTTTCCACCCTGTATAACCCGCCATCCTGTTTTACTGTAACCTTGCCTGAACTTTTGGTGTAATTGACACCTCCGATTGTAAATTTAAGGGAATTGATATCTACGCCTGTCCTGTTATCTGTTATGGTGAAAATAATATCTGTGTTGGCAGGATTATTTCCCGAATCGCTGGGCGGAACTATAAACTGGACTGTGGGCGGTGTCGTATCAGGATTGCAGAATCCTATGCCGTCTACATTTTTATTGTATCGGTCTTTAAAAGTATATGTTTTGCTGGCAGCATCTGTTAATACATTATTAATATTTTCATCTATAATTGTATTTTCTGTGTTAAGATCGCCTGAAAAAGAAAAGGTGCCCGAATTAGCATTATCATTTGGCGTGAAATTGATATAACCGAAAGTACCCATACCTTTAAATGAACCTGTGGTAGGGAGTCTTGCGCCGCTAAGATTTATTCGTGTGTCTGAAATCTGGCTGAATATCTGCATAGGCAGTACATTGCCGATAGAGAGTTGGTTTGCTTTTACTTCATTGCTTTTTATCAGAATGGCCGTATCGCCAGCCGTCACATTCGCACCTTCGGTATCGATTTTAACTTCGATCGTCCCGCTGCATCCTTTTATAAGGTTGGCATTGTCCGCAAAATAATATTTTGCAGCAAAAGCTGATGGCACAGACAGTAAGAACATGGATGCCAGCATCGCGATTATTAAAGAAATATTTTTTATTGTATTTTTGGGTTTCATGTTATTTGGTAATTTATAATTGGTAATTTGTAATTGGTAATTTGTTTAGAGTTTAGGATTTAGGATTTAGGAATTAGGAATTAGATATTAAGTTATTGGATAATTAAAACCCTTCTCCTTTTAAGAAGTAATTTATTATAAGCAATGCGATATCAGGAGCGTTTACGTATCCATCTTTCGTAAGATCAGTAAATCCGCTGGTTTTTGTATTATAAGTAAGAAGCATGGTAGCGATATCAAATGAGTTGATCAAATCGTCCCCATATACATCACCGGCAATAAGTTCATATGTATTTCCGAATGTGTAATCAAGGTCAACACTTGTAGTTTGCTGGCCTATTACAACACTGCGTATGAATTTTCTTAAATGGCTTTCACCTTTAAGCGAAATGTCATATTCTCCAATCGTAAGTTTATCGGTGGGATAAGCTACTGTGCCGTCAGTATTAACCGTTACTTTGTCTTCCCATGCGAGCTTTTTTGTAATCCGGTTATAAAAGCTCAGGTTAGCATCTAGTTTTAAATTCGGCATTCCTCCGATAAGCGCTCGTTTTTGAGGTTTTGCTGCAATATTAAAACTAATCTTTCCTATGACAATCTCACATGCGTCTCCTACTCCATTTTTATTCATATCCTCCTGTTTGGGATTAGGTGTCACAGGGCAATTATCGGTTTCGTTCAAAATGCCGTCTCCATCTGCATCGGGATCGCAAACATCACCTATTCCGTCTTTATCAAGGTCTTCCTGTTTGGGATTAGGTATAAAAGGGCAGTTATCTGTTTCGTTTAAAATGCCGTCTCCGTCCGTATCCTGTTCGCAGACGTCGCCAATTTTATCGCCATCTGTGTCTTTCTGGTCAGTATTTGGGATCAGAGGGCAGTTATCGGCGTCATTTAATATAGTGTCATTATCAATATCTGGGTCGCATGCGTCACCGAAACCATCATTATCTGTATTTTTCTGATCAGGGTTAGGAACAAGCATACAGTTATCAACATCATTCTTTATACTGTCATTATCGTTATCATCATCGCAGACATCTCCTACGCCATCATTATCGATATCTTTTTGCTGAGGATTTTGTACAAGAGGGCAGTTATCAACATCATTTAAAACGCCATCATTGTCGATATCCGGATCGCAAACATCGCCGATACCGTCTTTATCTGTGTCTTTCTGGTCAGGATTCGCCACTGTCGGGCAGTTATCAACTGTATCTAGTATCCCATCATTATCGGAATCCGAAACTGCAACTTTGAAACTAAAAGTATTATCCTGAATTTTATTTCCCGCCATATCCTCACAGCTATAAATACGGACTGTTACTGTTTCGCCTGATTTAAAATCAGGTGTCGGGTCAATTACAAGCCTTCTGCCGTAATCTATATCGGTGGCAGTGACCTCAGGGTCTCCGGCTTTATAAGTTTTTAATGGGAATGAGGTGGCGGAAACATCAATCCGGCAGCTCCCTGATTTTATCCCTGAACCCGACATCCCGTCAGGATATGTCAGCCTGTCTTCGGTATTAAAAGATATGATGGTATTGGCAGGCTGGTCCGCGCTTCCTGACGCGGGGCTGATATTTAAAACTTTTGGGGCTGCAGTATCAGGCGCAGTTGTGAATGTGAATGATTTTGTATCCATTGTATTCGGGCCATTCGTATCTCCTAGCTGGCTTTGGTTTGGCGAAGCAAAATCCTGATATCCGCTCACCTCGACAGTGTAAAGAGTATTGTAATTCCATTTGCGTTTATCGTTGGCAAACGTTGTTGCAGACGGGGCATTGACATTTACGGTACAAAGATTAGTTCCCCATATTCCTGAACATGTATATGCGGCATTTTGTTTCAGGCTGGCTGTTGTTGTTCCATACTTAAATTTTATATCTGCTCCGGCTACTGCAGTATTTACGCCAGTTCCGACGCCTGAATCATCAACTTCTCCTTTTAATGAATCCCTGAGGTCAAATGAGTATAGCGAATCCATAGGAACATTAGTTGCGCCGTTTGCGGGCTGGGGATTTTTGGCATAAGGTTTTTTCGTATCAGCCCAAACATGTAAGCTGAAATCTTCAGCGCTGTCTAAAACGTCCTGCCCGTTTAACGCTATATTGCTTTCAGTTGTTTTTCCTATCTGCCCGGTATTTATATCAAGTATTGCCGGACTCCCTGTGTCATAGTTGGCCGCGGAAGGTTTCAGCATCATAATTTTAAATGAACCGAAACTTCCTTTTCCATTCTTCACTGAAACAGGAAGATTATAACCTGTCGATTTGATCCTGGTATTTTCAATTGCCTGGTTGCGCCAGGAAGTAAAATAGTCACCTCCTGTTAAATTGCTGACCTGTATAAGCGCAGGGTCATAATCAACCCAGATATTCGCAGCTGTCGTTCCTCCTGAATTGATCTCCATATTCGCGTTAAAACTCTGGCCGACATAATAGTAATTCAGGTCAGCCGCGTTCCCTGTACCGCCATCACCTGTATCATCTTTTCCCGTAAATGGGTTCATATGTATCTGAAACCAGTCTGTCCCGTTTGGCTCAGCGCCAAAAACCAGTCTGACTATCGAAATTGACACTAAAAAAACAAAAACCGCCAATATCAGGCTTAAAATTTTCTTCCCCGTAGTTTTATTTGTATCTATCCGCAACGTCTTTCTTCGAGTTAATAATTAATGATTTTATAGACTTGAAGACTTAAAGACTAGTCTGCAAGTCTTCAGTAGTGCGCTTCCTTATCCAGATTATTCAGCAAAATATTCAAATCAGCCTCATCCACAACAGTATCCTGATTCAAATTCGCGCGGTTATTATTTCCCGTTGTGTCAGAGTTCCCTATATTCTGCAACATGATAGATATATCAACAGAATTAATCGCGTCATCGCCAAGCGTAGAAGGTGAGGTGCCTGAATTATCGATGTCGCCTGCTGTTAAAACCTGAGAACCGATTTGCGGAAGATTAGCGGGATTCGTGAAATTCAGAAGATTTTCTCCCGTTCTCAGATAAACGTTATCGAGCATCGATGTTAAATGCGCCGTTGATTTCAATGTGATGTCATATGTGTTTGCGGCAATCCCGCTTAGTGTCAAATAAGGATATCCTTTGCCCTGGTTATTCGTAGGAAGTAATGTCGGCTGGGTATAAACAATCTGGTGGTTTTGATTGTCCGGAGTCAAAACTGAAAAAAAGTATTTTGTGTCGTAGTTTGTACCAGCCGCACCGGAACGTTGTTCGGGATATGCGGTTATCTGGGTGATTATTATATCTTCAGATGGCCGCGCGCCGCCCCCTCCTTCAGTTGTACATGTCGCGCTGCAGCCGTCGTTGCTTCGGGTCGTACATAAAAAGTCTAAGCAGTCCGCGTTTGTAGTGCACGGTGTATGATCAAAGCATTCTTTACCATCATCGCATTGTTCAGCACATTGCTTTACGCCATCACCGCAAACAGCACAGCAGCTTGGCGACCCGCTGCATGTATATCCTGCTTCCACTGCACAAGTGTTAGTACATCCGTCACCATTAGCCATATTCCCGTCATCGCATGCCTCTCCGGCCTGTACGCGACCGTTTCCGCAGACTTCCAGATAACACGCGCTATCGCATCCATCGCCGTTTGCTACTCCTCCATCATCGCACTGCTCAACGCCGGTACGTAAGAAAGTATCTCCGCAGGACGCATTCTGACACGTGTTTAGACATGCATCGTTATTGTCTACATTGCCGTCATCGCATTGCTCATTCACTTGGACAAATGTGTTTCCGCACATTTCAATAATGCAATATTGGTCACAGCCATCACCGTTCGTGGTATTTCCGTCATCACATTGTTCCCCTGCCTGAAGGCTTCCGTTCCCACAGTCAGGGCTGGGCACAAAAAGTTGTACATTCACATTAGCCGCAGATGAAGAAGGCGTCTTCATCTCCAAAATAGCGCCTCCGATAGCAAGGATGACCGCTAAAAAAAGCAGTGATATTTTTGTGAATTTATTGTGCATTCGCTTCTGTTTTTGTATTTATATAAGTTTTTTAATCATTTAATTATACCAAATTTTACTATGATTTGCAAGATTTCGTTCTGTTTCATGTCAAATGCGACATAGCGAACTGATGGGGTGTTAGCATTTCCAAGCCCATGTGGGGCCGGTCATAGTGGTAGTAAGTAAGAAAGACGTTAACTTTTTCCTGTA
>Ga0315275_10000785_pt1 | contig 26595 bp, 29 predicted proteins | sample YL17G03_0_MG_FD_205557 | JGI IMG/M metagenome (GOLD analysis project Ga0315275, IMG submission 205557) | Sediment microbial communities from Yellowstone Lake, YNP, Wyoming, USA - YL17G03_0 | ecosystem: Environmental > Aquatic > Freshwater > Lake > Sediment | place: USA: Wyoming | collected...
CACCTGCTTCTCGTTGAACATCAACACCCCATACTCCCCACGCTTGATGATGAGGTGCTTGGGCCCACGCGCGAGTACTTTTTGTGCGACTTTCACTAAATTCGTATCTTCGCCGAGTGCCCTGGCCTCCCCATCGTTAATGATCAGAATGTCGACCTGCTCCAAGACCCGCCACAACGCGTCTCGCTTGCCGTTGATCCAAAAGTTCATTGTATCGCATGCGACCAAGGGAGGCCGCGGAAGCTTCTGCAGCACATCCAACTGGAGCTCCGGATCGATATTGCCCAAGAACAAAAGATCTGGGGATCGGTAGGCCTCGGGGATCTTGGGCCGAAAGGTTTCAAATACGTTGAGTTTCGTATCGAGAGTGTGCGCTTCGTTTAACTGGTGCGTGTACTCCCCTTTCCACCGAAACGTCGCACCGGGCCTCCGCTCCAATCCCGTCACATCGATGCCACGGCTCTTGAGGAACGCTAGGTGTTGCGGGGGGAAATCCTCACCCACCACCGCGATGAGATCAACGGTGGTAAAGTAGCTGGCCGAAGTCGAAAAGTAGGTGGCCGAACCCCCAAGGACCTCGCTAACCTCCCCGAAGGGTGTTTTCACCGTATCTAATGCGACCGATCCGACCACGAGCAACTTCCCCATATTTCACCGCGCCCCTTTCTTCGCCGATACAACCCGATTCATCAACAAAGCCAGCTTCCGTCTGAGCGAGGCCGGTATCCGATCAGGAGCCGTGATAATGGCATCCTGCAACGCGCGCTGACAGCTGCACGATTTGACGTCGGCCACCGCGCGCATCGTCGTCCGCAACAGTCGCTTGGCCAGCGTGACATTTTGACGGAGAGTGGTCAAGATTGCCTCGACAGTGACGGCCTTTTCCGTCTCATGCCAACAATCGTAATCTGTCGCCAAGGCCACCGTGGAATAACAGAGCTCTGCTTCGCGTGCAAGCTTGGCCTCAGGAAGATTCGTCATCCCGATCACGCTCGCACCCCACTGACGATACAACCGAGACTCCCCTTTGGTGGAAAACTGCGGTCCTTCGATGCAGAGATAGACCCCCCCCTGATGCACGGTGGCGCCGACCGAACGGGCTGCATCCAACAATGCCGCACCGAGCGAGGAGCAGACCGGATCGCCAAACGCCACATGTGCGACGATCCCTCCCTCAAAGAAGGTTGACACCCGCCGCTTGGTGAGATCGATAAACTGATCCGGCAACACCACATCCCCGGGCTTGATCGACTCCTTCATACTCCCGACCGCACTCACGGAAATTACCCGGCTCACCCCGAGCGACTTGAGGGCATAGATATTCGCACGATAGTTGATTTCAGAAGGATTGACCCGATGTCCACGTCCATGCCGTGAGAGGAAAGCGATACGAATCCCGTCCAACTCTCCGAGCACCACCTTGTCGGAGGGAGCCCCGAAGGGGGTTCTGACCGAAAGCTCCTTGACCTTGCGAAGCCCCTCGATGTCGTACAGCCCGCTGCCGCCAATGATCCCGATGTCTGCTCGCGCTGCCTTCCCCTGTCGTGTCATTCCTGGTCCCCAAGTCTGGTGAGAAATCGATCTACCTTCCCGATCACCAGCTCTGCTGTGTGCGGGACTGAATCCGACTCCTCGATCGTCAGCCACTGAATCCCCGGTTCCTTTCGAAACCAGGTCATTTGCCGCTTTGAGAAATGTCTCGTGTCCCGTTTGAACCGCCAGACCATTTCAGCGACGTCATACTCGCCGGCCAAGTGCTCGGCCACCTGTCGATACCCCAATCCCTTCATGGCAGCACTGTCGCGCTGGTAACCCTGGGCCAGGAGCTGCTTCGTCTCTTCTATCAAACCGTGAGCCAGCTGCCAATCAATCCGCGCCTCAATGCGCCGATACAGCGCGTCGCGGTCTCGGTTCAAGCCGATGATCAAGGCTGAAAAGGGCCGCTCGGCAAACCCATGCTCCTGCTGAAACTCCGACATCCGACGACCGGATAGCTGATAGACCTCCAGTGCGCGGATCACTTTCGATTCGTCTCGTGGATGCAACCGCGCCGCGACCACAGGATCGACCGCCACGAGACGCGCGTAGAGGCAATCATGCCCTTGGGCCTTCGCCTCCTGCCACAATGCCGCCCGCACAAGTGGATCGGCCGGTGGTGCGTCACACAAGCCCTTGAGGAGGGTCCGCACATAGAGCCCTGTGCCACCCACAACCAGAGGAAGGCGGTGGTCTCGATAGAGGCGTTCGATCTCATCGAGCGCCTGGCGGCGATACAACCCCGCATTAAAAGGTTCATCAGGATTGACGAGATCGATCAATCGATGGGGAACACCCTGGCGCTCCTCTGGGACCGGCTTATCCGTACCGACATCCATACCACAATAGACTTGCCGGGAGTCTGCCGTGAGCACCTCGGTCTCAAAGGCCTTCGCCACCTCGACCGCAATGCGGCTCTTCCCCACGGCGGTCGGTCCGACCATCACGACAACAGGATTGAAACGGACCTGCGTCTCGGAGAGACGACGCAGCGCCCTCGCTGGAATGGCCATCATGCCCATCCAACCCGACCGAACAGCTTGGCGAGTTCATCCGTGGAAAGACGAAACGCCGTACGGCGCCCATGCGGGCAGGTCATGATCAGCCCTTCCTGCACCCAATCGTGAATCAACTGCTGAATCTCAAGAAGCGCCAAGGCTCGTCCGGCTCTCACCGCTCCATGGCAGGCCAGCGACGCCAGGACTGGCTGTACCTTCATTTCCAACGACGAGACGCTATCCCACTCAGTCAAGTCGTCGAGCAGATCCTGCACCAAGGCGGTCGCATCTACCTTGCCAAGTCCAACCGGTACTCCGCAAATCGCGACGGCCGTAGTGCCAAACGGTTCAATCAGGAGGCCGAGTTTCTCCAGCTCATCAAGGCGCTTGAGCAACAGAGCGCTGTGTGCCACAGACAGCTCGATCGGCTCCGGAATCAAGAGCGGCTGCGACGGGATGTCCCGGCTTTGCCACCCTCGCCAGAGCCGTTGGAAGAGGATGCGCTCGTGCGCCGTATGTTGATCAATCACTTGCAGTTCTTCGCCCACCTGCGCCACGAGATAGGTCCGGAGGATTTGTCCGAACGGCACAATATCTGGTTTCTCTGCCCGCTGATATGCCCCGGTAGGCTCGTGGGCGAAGACCAACTGACTCCCCTCGACGATGCCGGACAGGGGTGCCGCGTCACTCGTATTGACCCGGGAGTCCTGCGTGCGGCCTGAGATCAATGCTGCCGAGTGAGAGTCCCGGAGCGATGCGGTCTGCCCCACGGCCGTGGGAGAGAACACCGGTGCCGTCTGCGACAGCCCCGCCGGCGTGAGACCCAACACTGCCCTCCGCTCGGAACCACCGAGTGCATGACGAACTGACTGACGCACCAACTGATGAAGCGATTCTGTTTCCGCGAAACGGACTTCTTTCTTCGTGGGATGCACGTTGACATCGAGTCGGTCCGGCTCGATATCCAGAAAGAGCACGAACGTCGGGTGAGACCCTTTGGGAAGAAACGATCCATACCCCTCCATGACCGCGTGAAACACGGTCGCATTACGGATGGGACGCCGGTTCACGAACAATTCCTGTGGCATTCTCGAGGATCGCGCATGGACAGGATCGACCATCACGCCGCGGATCGACAAGCCCGCTATCCTGCCTCGCACCTCCACGGTCCGATCGAGAAAGGCTGGGCGATATACCTGAAGGATTCTATCACGGTCCGATGCCACAGCGGGATAGTTGAGAATCTCCTGGCCGTTATGGGTCAGGCGGAAGTGCACCGATGGCCAGGCGAGGCCTGCGAGTTGCACGACATGACTGATATGGGAAAATTCGGTCGTGATCGTTTTGAGGAACTTCTTTCTGGCCGGTTGATTGAAAAATAAATTGGAAACTTCGATCCGGGTGCCAGACACGGCAGGCGCGTCCACGATAGCGCTGGCTGCTCCTGCCACCAGAGTGAGCTGTGCTCCCACCGTATCCTGCCTGGTCGCGGTTGTCACCAGCACATGAGAGACGGACGCGATGCTCGGTAACGCCTCGCCGCGAAAACCCATCGTCGTCACCGAGGCAAGATCCCGGTCGGATCGGAGCTTGCTGGTGGCATGCCGGTCGAAGGCACGGGGAAGATCGGCACGACTGATCCCCTCTCCATCATCCGTGACTCGAATGAGGGACAGTCCACCATCTCTCACATCGATCGTGATATGAAGGCCCCCTGCATCGAGACTGTTTTCCAGTAATTCTTTGACGACGGCGGCAGGGCGCTCGACAACCTCGCCGGCCGCGATGCGGCTGACCACGTCGTCCGGGAGGACATGGATTTTGGTGGAGCAACTGGCGGGGGGCATGACGCTAGACTCCAGGGAACGCCGGTAATAAGGGAGCCACCACGAGCAGTCTCAATGGACGTCCGATCATCGAATTTCGGCCAGCTTATTCTTGGCCAGCTTCGCCTCGTCCGACGTGGGAAATTCTTCGATAACCCGTTTGAGATACTTCTTCGATTTGGCGAGATCTCCGGTTTCTCCCGCCGCAAGCCCCGATTTGAAGAGCGCCGCCGGCACCTTCTCGTTTCCTGGATACTCAGTCGAGAGGTACTCGAACGACTGCATCGCGCGCACATAATCTTTTTGCTGGTAATAGGACTCGCCCAGCCAGTAGTAAGCATTCGGCGTCAGCGACGTGCCCGGGAAGTCTTTCACAAATCGCTGAAAGCCCCCCACGGCAAGATCGTATTTCCCGTTGAGATAATCGTTGTAAGCCAGATTGAACGCCGACGTCGGGGTAATAGTGGGGACACCGGGCATCATCGTCGGCACATCTGAAGAGGAGGCCGGCTTCTGTGGCTTGGAGGGACGAGCGGGTTCACCCGAGGCAGGCTCCATCTTAGGCACAACCGGAGCACCCGATGTCTCGTCGGGTTTTGCCAACCGGGTTTCTAATTTCTGTATCCGGACAGACATCTCATCGAGCTTCGGCCTGAAGGATTCGTTATCTTTCGTCCGCTCCAGCGACTCCAAGCGTCGTTGTAGCGCATCCAGCCGCTTTTGATCTTGATCTTGAGACTTCGACACCGTCGCCAAGTGGTCACGCAGCTCCACAAAATCCGCGTGTTTGGCACATCCGGCGAGCAACAGCACCGCCCCGGCCATAAGAACAATCGATCTCACAAAACCTGTATTCTTGCGCATCACGGTTATCGCGACTCCTTCAACTGGGATAGTTTATCGGACGCTTTTCCTGCCTCCGGACTCCGTGGATACAACGTCACCACCTGTTTGAAGGCCGAAGAGGCGCGCTTCTTATCTTTCATCGCCAGGTACGCATACCCTTTCTTCAAAATCGCCGCTGGTACTTTCTCGCTCTGGGGGAAATCCAGTTCGACCCTGTCATACGAATCAATCGCCTGCTTATAATCCTTCTTGCCATAGTGCGATTCACCGAGCCAATAGCGCGCGTTTGGAGACAGATCCGAGTTCGGAAAGTCACGTAAAAACGCGGCGAACCCCTGCCGGGCTCCATCTAAGTCCCCATCACGAAACAGTGCCAATATACGCTCGTACTCGAGTATATCGGAGTGCTCCCCACTCTGACTGACTTGCTGGTGCGGCGATTCCCCGGACTCGAGTGTCGACGTAGCCACTTCGGCCAATTGTCCCGCCTCAGCTTGCGCGGGGAGCGAAGGCGAAGGGGGCTCCTGCTCAACCTTCGGAGCTTCGGATGAAGGCACCAACCCCGATCGATGGGCCGGCTTCGTAGTTGACTGACGTGCCCCTGCCTTGTTTCCCCCTCGCAGATGCACATCCTGAGCGACCTGATCAACGGCTTTGGAAAGGGCATCCAGACGACGGTCCTGCTCATCGAAGCGGGCAGCAAACTTTTGCGCGACAGACGCGACGCTCTTATTGACCTCCCCTAAGTGGCTGGTCACCGCCTTATTCATCTCGTTGATATGGGTCGTCGAGGCCTTGATATCAGACTCAACCTTGCTCGAAAGCGCCTTATTAGCCTGCTCTTCTTGAGCAAGGCGCTCGCTCAAAGTACTCACCACCTTCCGCTGTTCCTCAAGACGGGCGTCCACATTCTTCATGAGCGCACTATTGGTCTTCAGCACTGCCTCGATCAGCTCTTTCCTCAGGGCCTCCATCTGCTTGTTGACATCATCGAGGCGGCTGTTCATCTCATTCCTGAACTGATCGCGGTCCGCCTTGCTCTTCACATCCTGGGCATTGAGGCTTTCTCGAACCTGGGCATAGCGATTGGCGTTCTCAGTATCCAGCTTCCCCGCCAATTGTTCTAACTTTTTGGTTTGCTGTTCAAGCACTGCCGAACGTTGTTTCAGGTCCTCCTGCTTGCCCTGGAGTTCCTGAGCTTGGTGCAACGCCCGATCCAGATCACCACGCAACTGCGGCAATTCCTGCTCCCGAAGGGCCGAAATCTCCTGACTCTGTCGCGCACGGGTCTGTGCCGACTCATCGCTCGACTGCTTGATCCGCTGCTGAAGATTCTTCTCCGTCTGTTTGAGATCAGCTTGTTGCGCAATGCAGCCGGGCGACAACAAGGCACAGATCACACAGATCGTCGTCCAGGTTCCCCTTGTATCCGAATGGCTCCACATTGTTTCACCCACTTTGATAAAGGAATCCCTACTCTATCTTCTCGAACAACGGAGTCACAAGCGTCGCGACAAAGAACACGTCGCCTACTTCCCGGTCTTCACCACAAGATGTCCCCGCCGATTCTGCTGGTAGCACGACTCCGCATGTTCATTGCAGAAGGGCCGCTCTTTCCCATACGATACCACGGACAGACGATTGGCACCGACACCGAGTTCGACCAGATAATTCCGCGCGGCTTTCGCCCGTTTTTCTCCGAGTACGAGGTTGTAGGCGGACGTCCCGCGCTCGTCACAGTGCCCTTCGACCTTGACCTGCGCGCTCGGGTTGGACTTCATCCACTCAGCATCGCGATTCAACGCTTGACGCCCATCCTCGGAAATCGTCCAGCTATCATAGGCAAACAACACATCTCGCAAACCCGCTGCGGCTGAAGCAGCCTGCTCGGCAAGCATCTCATCCATTTGCCGTCCAGCGCTGCTGGAGGGATCCACCTTCGCCAACATCGTGCCGCTCCCCACACGCTCCTCTGAAGGATTCTTATTGAGACCCTGAAGTCCACCGCCACCAGACTGAACGCCGGTATCCGGAAAGCTGCCGACACCGGACTTGGAACTATCTGAACTCCCCCCCTTCGTCATCCCTTGAGTGGACTGGGAGTCGCCGCCAGATTGTATGGATTTCTTGGAGCAGCCAGGCATACCAATCAATGCAATGCTCGCTACCAGCGCCAAGCCGCACGTACATAGTGCCTTCTTCATGGATCCCTCTCCTCTTTCTATGTTAGTCATCTCGGTAGTTGGCCGTCGTTCATTCAGCTAGTACAGTCGCCCTGTCACCCTCACGATGCCGGAGACCAGGAGGGCGCACTATTATGCGTACCCTCGAAAGTGAGCCGTTCGATGTCCTTACCATCGGCGTTGATCATATAGATGTGGCTCTTTCCATCGGCCGTCGAACTGAACACCAGATGCCGACCATCGGGCGACCAGGAAGGTGAATCCTCGACGCCCGGTCCTGTCGTCAATTGCATCCGCTTCTGCCCGTCCGGCGAGATGACGCAGAGCTTATACTCTCTACGCGTCCGGCACACATAGGCGATCCAGTTCCCGCGCGGCGACCACACCGGCGCCGCATTGTAATCGCCCTCGAACGTCAGACGGCGCACGTTCGACCCGTCTGAACCCATCAGGAACAGCTGCGGCCCGCCACCCCTATCTGACACAAACACCAGCTCCCTCCCGTTCGGAGACCAGGAGGGAGACAAGTCGCCGGATGGATTCACCGTCAGGCGTTGGAGGGCTTTCGTCCTGGTATCCAACCGATAGAGTTCAGAATTGCCTTCGTGACTGGAGGCAAACGCGAGGAAGTTCCCATCAGGCGATAGTGCCGGAGTGATATTCAATCCGCCCAGGGAAATCACCGTCCATCGCTTGCCCGTCGACAACTCGATCATGTCGATGTCCTGCGTGTTACGATTTCGATAGGCGGTGAAGACGAGGAACCTGCGATCAGGAGACCACCGCGGCATGAGGTTCAGGAATCCATCAGCCGTGAGTTGGCGCGCATCATAGCCATCATAATCCATCACGAACAACTCGCGGGCGGTCCCGTGTTCAGCCACATAGGCAATCTTCGTCCGCGCGATACCAGGTTCACCCGTGTAACGAAACACCAGTTCGTCAGCAAAGCGGTGCGCCATCAGCCGCACAACCGAAGACGATCCCGTATAACGCTTCCCCCCGACAACTTCATCGCTACCGCTGTCATAGACGAAGCCTTCCATATTCACGTCGGCTTCTTTGTCCGCCTCTTTCAGCCCAGTTTTTCCCCAGACCAAAACAGAGACACCCTTCTCAGCCGCCTGCTTGAATACAGCCTTGGAACCGGTCCCCATCCCATTGCCGATATCATGTGTTTTAATCCCAAGACTAGGCAAATCCACCAGATCAAAGACCAAGGAGCGTTTCACATCCTTTTTGAGGACTTCTTCGATCCGCCCCCCCAACCAGTCAGGGCCTCCCCCGTTTTGCATACCCGCAACACCCAGAGAAATCTTTTGGAAGTCAGGACGGGTGGCTTCGAGGAACACATCCGCCGCCCCAGATTCAAGAATGCCGAAAAGCCCCGCTATGAGCAGCACTCCCCCGAACCAGGCACTGATCAATTTCACCTGTGTCATCCGACCGACTCTCCAACTCGAAATACCATTTCCACATCTTTAAAGCTGTCTGTCATCTCGGCGGGAAAAACTGGCAGGGCTCGTGGCCGCAGCACAGCGCGCTGGCCTGCCATATCATAGTAGGCATTCCCAGACGACTGATGCACGATCACGTCTTTGATCATCCCATCCCGTTGAAGTCGAAACTTGACGATCATCGTATAGGTCTGTCCCGCCATGTCGATCGGAGGGGGCTCCCAATGACTACTGATAATAGACTGCACCCGAGTCCAGTAAGAATTCGAGCCAGCCGTACCGGAAATCTTTAGGGTCGTCTCGGGGGTCTTGACCGCCGGAACTTTCACCTCTCGCAGGGGCACCGGCCTGACTGACGCCTCGCTCGGTTTCACCTCTTTCGGGATGTCCAGCTTGGCTGCAGGCTGAAACTGTTTGATCTTTTTCAGCTCTTCATCTAACTCACGATTCAGATCATCGCTTACCGAAGACCGCTGCGGAATCTTCGCGACCGCCGCCTGTTGGGGCTGAACCACCGATCTTGTTGCGGGGCTCAAGTCTCCAAACTTTGGCGCATCCGGAGGAAGCTGAAGATCCCGTAGCATGTCCCTTTTTCTCTCGCCTGTAGGAGGCGCGGCAGAAGGAGCTGCGCTTGGGGCCACCGCCTTGACTAATGGCGCAGGGACCGGCTTGGAGTCTGACGCTTTCGTTGACTCCGTTGGTTTCACCAGCTCGGCTTGCCTCACAGGTGCTGGCAGACTAACCAACGACACTTCAACAGACGTTAAGGGTCGTTCACCCTGCTGCGGAAGCCGAATACCTACCGCCACGAGCAAGACGACCACATGAAGGACGAGCGACAACGCCAGCGTTCGCTTGAGTCGAGAGGATAATCTGGATTGATCTTCCTGATCGAACCACAAACCTGACAGCACTGACGCCTCGGACGCCATAACAACCAGCCCCCTCGCACACGTTGCGTCAACTTTTTCTCGGCGGGAGACGCAAAATTTGTGGCTCGGCCACACGCTCGGGCCCAACCGACTCTGTCACCATCCCGATCTTCTCGATCCCGGCTTTCTTGACGCCATCCATGACTTGCACCACGACGCCATATGGCACGTCGCGATCCGCCCTGAGATAGAGCGACACATCGGGATGGTCCCGTTTCAAGAGCTTTAATTTCTGTTCCAGCTGGGCCACCCCGACCGGATCTTTGTCGAGATACAATCGTTGATCTTTTTCGATCGTGAGCACCGTGCGCATTTCAGGTTTGATGGTATTCGTGGCAGAAGTCGGCAACTTAATGTCCATCCCTCGATACAACATCGGCGCAGTAACCATGAAAATCACCAGAAGGACGAGGACCACGTCGACGAGGGGGATAACATTGATTTCAGCCAGAAACCGGCGATGCCGAGACTCAAGGGTCATCCTTGAGCTCCAACCGGAGCTGGCTTCGCCTTCGGTGCAGCAGTTGCGAGGGATGCGAGAAGCTCGATAGTGACCGAATCCAACCGGAACGCCGTGTTGCGAATCCGGATAAGGAAGTAGTTATAGGCGATCACTGCAGGGATGGCGGTGAACAGACCAGCTGCCGTCGCGACTAGGGCCTCCGCAACGCCAGGAGCGACAGCAGAAATACTGGCGGTCCCTTGCGTGCCGATCTCACGAAACGCATCGATGATTCCCATCACGGTCCCAAGCAGTCCGACAAATGGAGTAATATTTCCCGTCGTGGCGAGGAAGGGGAGATAGGCCTCGAGCCGTGAGAGCTGGCTTTGCCCGAGATGGGATGCGGTCCGTTCTATCACATGTTGATCAACCGGTCCTGCGCTGGCGCCGTTCTTCCCCTCGACTCGCCCAGATCCCACACGCTCCATCACCCCTTCGAACATGACCGCGCTGGGACTCCCCTCGATTCGCCGAACTTGCCGATACAACTCTTCGAGGTCTTTTGTTTTTGCTAAGAGCCCAAGGAACCGCCGATCCTCTCGATCGGCCACGCGGAAGGCTCGCCATTTGGAGAAAATTATGGCCCAGGAGATGACGGAAAATACGAACAGAAGCAAGAGCACGATTTTTGAAACCGAACCAAGCGAGCCGACCAGTCCGGATAGACCTGTCTGAAACATGGGCGATAACCTTTCCCGACTCTAGGAAGTACTCACCCTCCTGCCTACGGAGTCAACACACTCACCGTGGAAAATTGGCGGGGCCGACGGGATTTGAACCCGCGACCTCCAGATTGACAATCTGGCGTCCTAACCAGCTGAACGACGGCCCCTCGAAACTCAACGTATAGCGGAAGATGTGAATGACAAGACTATATCTAGCGGTTGGTCCCGTCTGAAGTTGTTATTTCTTAGTATCGTATCTATCCTGTCCCCTTAACCCAGCATTTTCCCTGGTAGGCGGAACAGGAATCGAACCTGTGACATCCACCGTGTAAAGGTGGCGCTCTGCCAACTGAGCTATCCGCCCGATTTCCTTAGCAACCTTGGCGGATGCTACCAAGTCCACTTGCCCTTGTCAATCGAATCTCGCACTCTTCTTGCGTTTTTTGGCCGCAGCCCACTCCGCTCATATAGATCGCGCCTCCTCGGTTATTTTTTCTGCCCCCGACGCTGGCCCACCCGAGGAAAATACCTGTCATGCACCCGCTTTAGACGTCCTCGTTCGACATGCGTGTAGATCTGCGTCGTCGCAATATTCTCATGCCCGAGCATAACCTGAACAGACCGAAGATCCGCACCGCCTTCGAGCAGATGCGTAGCAAACGAATGCCGGAGCATGTGAGGCGAAATGACCTGTGCAATCCCCGCTCGTTGTGCACGGCGTCGCAGCAACTTCCAAAAGGCTTGCCGCGTTAACGGCCCGCCGCGCCTCGAAACAAACACATACCGTGAAGCCCGTTGCTTGAGAAGCCGTGGACGCGCCTCTTCCACATACTGCTGCAGCAGCTGTCGCGCCCCCTCACCCATCGGCACGAGACGCTGCTTCGCACCCTTGCCCGCGACCCGGAGATACCCGACATCAAGATTCACCTGTGCCACTTCAGCCATAACCAATTCCGACACGCGAAGCCCCGTCGCATAGAGCAACTCCAACATCGCCCGATCACGCAAATCTTCAGGGGCAGGGACTGCCGCCAGGTCTAACAATGCGGTGACGTCTTGCTGCGACAGCGTTTTGGGCAATCGAACGCCTCGAGATATCGGGGTCAGACGAATGGCAGGATTCTCCTCGATCATCCGTTCCCGCATCAGAAACCGGAGCCATCCACGAATAGCCGAGAGGCAGCGGACAGAGGAGGCGCGAGACAACCGTGCCTGCTGCAAGGAACGGAGAAACCCCGTCAACGTCTCCGCCGTGAGAGGTCCGAGCAGTGCGACACCGGTTCGATGCAAGTAGGAGTAGAATTTACTCAAGTCTCGGCGATAGGCTTCGATCGTATTGACGGAGAGACCACCCTCCACCCGGAGATGGCTCAAATATCGCTCGGCCAGTGGATCTAGCATCATCTGCGTGATGATAGCCAATCACACAGATGAACACAACGAACCTCGCGGGGTTTACCTTGACACCCCCACAGGGTTTCCGATAGTAGTCACGTGCGAATGACATATCCGTCACACCGACTAGGAGCTCATGGCCCGCCCGTTGGAATCCCTGTCTTCACATCGCACGTACGTCCTTTCGGTACGCTGGTGCCATGCGCTTACACTTGCCTGGAGCATGCTCTGGCCAGTCACTGGATTCGGGCTCAATCCCCCCGTCTATGCAGAAACAGGACCCACTAGCCCGGCGAACCATCCAACGCTGAGCCAGGCGAAGCGCCTAATCGACGCAGGTCAGGCCGAAGAAGCCATCACCATACTCCGTCGTTTTCTGGCAACCTCTCCGAAGCCCGACCTCCTGGACGACACCTATTTACTCCTAGGCGCAGCCCTGTACAGTGCAAAGCAATATGGCGACGCCTTAAAATACTTACTGCAACTGCAGATCGAGTTCCCCAACTCCGAGGTGACGGACCGAGGCAAGTTGATGCAGGCTCGAACGCATGCGGCTATGGGTAATCTCGACCTTGCCCTGCCGATCCTGACGGGCCTGCGCAACCTTTCAAAAGATGACAGCACTAAACGCGAAGCCCTGCAGCTGAGTGGCGGCTTCTATGCTCAAAAAAAGGACGCGACCCATGCCATTCAGGCGTGGCTCGATGAAATGGCTTTGGGGACCGAAGACCAAGCTGAAGACGTGCGAACCCAGATTCGCGAGCTGATCAGCGAGACGTCTGACAAGAAAGCCCTCGAGCAAATCCGAGTCACCTTCCCACGTATTTTCCCCGGAGATCTCGCGTCCCTCCGACTCATTAACTTCTACGTCGGCCGCGGAGAAGAACACCAGGCCATCCGGCAAATCCAGCAATTTCTTGTGAATTTCCCAATGCACCCACAGACAGCTAAAACCTCAGAACTCCTCGCCACACTCCAAGCCAAATTAAAATCCAACCAGTTTTTCATCGCCGCAGTCCTGCCGCTTTGAGGGAAACTCGACCCCTTTGCCAAAGAAACTCTCATCGGCATTCAACTGGCCGTTGAAGCAAACAGAGACCGTGCAGGGAGCGCATCGGTAGGTCTCATCGTCAAAGATTTCGAGTCTGATCACGCCACATTTTTGGACGACTTCTCTGGACTGCTGAGCAACGATCGCCCCCTCGCCGTGATCGGCCCGCTCCTCTCGAAAAATCTGCCGGTCATGGCCGAACTCGCCGGGCGAGCCCACACCCCCTTAATCACACCGGCGGCGACACTCCCCAACGTCAGACGCCTCGGCAGCTATGTGTTCAGCACTGCGCTCACGTATCAACTTCAAGCCAAACGCATCGCGGCCTATGCCATCAAGGAGCAAGGCTTCCGCCGATTCTGCATCCTGCATCCCGACACCACGTATGGCCGCGAGCTCGCCCGACTGTTCGCCCAAGAAGTACGCCAACACGAGGGGGAAATCATCGCCATTGAATCCTACAAAGAGGGCGAAGCCGACGTGAGTGCGCAGCTCAAACGCATGAAAGCGGAGGACCTCAAGAGGTATGGCTTGTCTGTGCCGGTTGATCAGACCAAACTGACCGGAAGACTGACAAAGCTGGACAAGAAAATTCTCTATACGCCGGGCTTCGATGCGATCTTCATTCCAGGCCGCGCGGCAGACGCCGGCCTCATCACAGCCCAGCTCAATTTCCACGACATGAAAGTCCCTTTCCTGGGCGCAAATGGATGGAACTCGCCGGACTTCGCCCGTACGGCTGATTCATCGATTGACGGAGCCGTGTTCGTTGACGGCTTCTTTGTGGACAGCCCCAACCCTGCCGTGCAGGATTTTGTCGACCGGTACAAGAAACGGTTCGAAACCAGCCCAACACTTTTTGCGGTGCAGGGTTATGATGCTGCGAAATTTGTGATAGATGCGGTTCGAAAAGGCGCCTCCTCCGGCGAAGCCGTCCACGACCAGCTCCTGACCCAGCCGGACCTCTCCTCCCTCGCGGGGCCGGCGGCGTTTGGACCGGACGGGACATTGAATCGGCCGCTCTTCCTCATGCAAATCAAACGAGGCCGATTCCTCCAGGTGAACTGAGAAAGCTGACCCAATGAACTCTCTACCGCAGATCCTGCACACGATTTCCTACATGGCACTCCCACTCCTCTTCGCGATGGTGTTGCATGAGTACGCCCATGGCTGGGTCGCCAATCGATGCGGCGATTCGACCGCTAGACTGCAGGGTCGGCTCACCATGAACCCGCTGGCACACATCGATCCGTTCGGAACCGTCATCCTGCCGCTGCTCTGCCTGGCTATGCCGGGAGGATTCTTTCTCGGCTGGGCCAAGCCGGTCCCGATTGACCCAGGCTGCATGCGCCAACCACGTCGCGACATGGCACTCGTCGCGGCGGCGGGGCCGGCCATGAATCTCGCTCTGGCCATCGGCAGTGCCCTCCTCTTCGCGGTCCTATTGTCGATTGAGCCCACGATTGGGAGCTACTGGTCCAAATCAGAAGATACCAGTCGCCCCCTAGACACGTGGCACACGATGCTCCTCCTGCCGATCGCCGTGATGGCGGTCTACTCCGTCTTGATTAACATACTCTTGATGCTGTTCAATCTGCTCCCGATCCCCCCATTGGATGGCGGGAGAATTCTCACGAGTCTTCTCCCGCCCACCGTGGCAGGGGTGCTCATGCGAGTGGAACCCTACGGCATGTTCATCCTTGTGGCGCTAATTATGTTCGATCCTCAAATCCACCTCATCCATACCGTCACGAGCACCTTGACGCACAGTCTGTCCAACACAATTCTCTCCACTGCCGTCGGTCTCGGAACAGGAAACACACCATGACCACGCTCAGGAAACGAGTCCTCAGCGGCATGCAGCCTAGCGGACTGCTCCATCTCGGCAACTATCTCGGCGCCTTGGAGAATTGGAAAACACTCCAGGACCAGTTTGAGTGTTATTTCTTCATTGCGGACTGGCATGCACTCTCGACGAACTATGCTGATACCAGCCGCATCCGAGAATTCGTCCGCGAGTTGTTAATCGACTGGCTTGCCGCCGGCATCGATCCAGCGAAAGCCACGGTATTCGTGCAATCGCGTATCCCGGAACATGCCGTCTTGCATCTCTTGCTCTCGATGATGACTCCTATCTCCTGGCTGGAACGAAACCCGACATACAAGGAAAAGCAGGAAGAGATTAAGGAGCGAGACCTGACAACATACGGATTTCTGGGCTATCCGGTCCTCCAAGCTGCGGATATCCTCATCTACAAGCCTGATTTCGTGCCGGTAGGGAAAGACCAACTGCCGCATCTCGAGCTCACCAGGGAACTAGCCCGCCGCTTCAACAGACTCTATAAGCCGGTGTTCCCTGAGCCGATGGAGCAGTTCACCAAGTTTCCGAAAGTGCTCGGCACGGATGGCCGGAAGATGAGCAAGAGCTACGGCAACACGATCAACCTATCCGACGCCGAGCCAGTCGTGCGCCAGAAACTCAAGACGATGGTCACCGATCCCGCCCGAGTCCGGCGCCACGACCCCGGAAACCCGGACCTCTGTCCCGTGTACGATTTTCACAAAATCTTTTCATTGCCGATGATTCAGGAGCAGATTAATACCGAATGTCGAACAGCCGCCATCGGCTGTATTGATTGCAAGAAACTCGTCACTGATCCAATCGTGGAACGAATGACGCCGATGTGGGACGCACGCGCGCGCCTGAGCAAAGATCCCGCGTGCCTGAACGACATCGTGACAGAGGGCAGCCGCCGGGCCGGCGAGGTCGCCAAAGCGACGCTCCACGACGTGAACGAGGCGATGAACATCTAAATGGGGAGGAAGATGAGGAACAGCAATGCGTGGCAAGGAAGACTCGTGTTGTGCGCCCTGATTGGAGGGCTCTCGGGCTGTGGAACCTGGATGCATTCCGACAAACAGTCGGTCACCATTTTCACCAATCCTCCGGAGAGCGCGGTCGTCATTGACAACTACCTGCACCTCACAGCCCCGGGCACTGTGACCTTAAGCCGCAAAGGCAACCACCTCGCACAGGTGAACAAGGACGGCTATGAACCGACCTCGCTCATCATCGATCGCACCTGGTCCTGGTGGGTCGTCGCAGATATTTTCGGCTGCCTCATTATCTTTTCACCGTTCTGCATCATGGATGACATCGACCAGGGTGGCTACTATACGTTCGACGACAAGATCTATCTGACGCTCGATCGCCGCATGGCCTCGGAGCCGCCTGCATTGAAATAACCCAGAGGCCGGCTCAATCTTGTTTCTGCGCAAGTAGATTAAGCCATCACCCCTTGCGCTCACAATTGGTCACCACGCTCAGCTTGAGAATCAACCACCCGGCTCGACGAACTGCTCGTGCAAGTTCCTCCTTTCTCCAGCGAGCGAAATAGCGTCCAGGGACCCACCCATCCGTCACGAGACGGCTCGTCATGCCATATGTCACCGTCGCGGCGAACAAGCCCCCTGGACGGATGAACCTACATAGATCGGTGATCGGTCAGGACGCGACGGGTCACCGGTTTTGGAAGATGCATCAGCGAGGCGGCAGCCCACAGGCCGTCGAACGACGTCGCCTGAAAGGGGAGCTGGCGGAGGTCGGCGCGGACCAACGGCAACGAATGGTATCGACGTCGTCCGGCTGAGAGTAACGCACTCGTACGATCCAAGCCCACGACACGATACCCCCATTGCTGGAGATCGCCCGCATCCTGGCCTCCGCCACAACCGAGATCCAGCAGCCTCGCATTGACAGGCAGACGCATTAGCCCATCGGCCAACAACGGCGGACTGCGTTGCCGTCGCTGGCTCCAGCGGGCGAGACAGTCCGCGGTTGACCGTTCACACGCGTCGATCGTCTGCAAGACGAACTGAGCTGTGCTATCGTGAAGCGAGCTGCGAGGATCTATTTATGCCGGGAATAGAAAAACGATGACCGCACTGGCATTGACATTCATTCTACTGGGAGCGAGCTGGGGCACCTCATGGGCAGCCGATCCACCCTGCGACAGGTACCCTATCGCCAAACAGACCAAGTGTGCAACGGTCTGGAAAGAGCTGAACCAGGAGGACGGCCCCTCGATCGCGCAATTTGGACTGTCCCAACTGAAACGACGCGAAGAGGGAAGAATCAACGCCGAGCAACACCTGGCTGAGAACATGACATTCATCAAACATTCCACCAAAAAACGCCTTGAACGGCTCCGCGCTCGGATGGAGAAAGAATAGCCCCTCACAAGTCTTCCGCCTTCGATTGCCCCAACGCATGCCAAGCCGAGCTCAGTAAATCCCGTCCCACTATGATCGGCGCCTTGAAGTGAATCGCAAGCGCGATCGAATCCGACGACCGGCTATCAAACACCCTGACCTCATCACGCAATACCACAGTCAAGGAGCCGTAATAGTTCCCCTCTTTGAGGGTAATGATCGTTTGGGTAACGTGGCCGCCAAAAGTCTCGAGAATGACCTGCCTCAAATCGTGCGAGAGGGGGCGAGGAAGTGTTGCGCTGCTTAACGCCACTTGAATCGACAGGGCAACCGTCAGATCAACCAAAATCGGAATGGCCTTGCCTTCGGCTTGCAAAAGCACCACAGGGCCGTGATCGAAGAAACCAACCTTCACTTCCGTAATCGTCACTGGGTCGGAAGGAGTCCAGGGGGTGCGGTCCGCATGTACAATCCCGGGCAACAGCCCGACAAGGAGAAAACTCGAGAGGGCTATCCGACGTAGCATCGTCATGGTCACACCTCCTGCCCCAGGCTAGACGCGAACAAACTGATTCGTTTCTTTCTCCCACCCGATTTCGGTCTCCGGTCCATGCCCCGTCACCACGGTCGTGGCATCATCCAATGTGTACAACCGCTCTCGAATAGATTGCTCGATGGCTTTGAAATCTCCGCCCCAAAGATCGGTGCGCCCGATGCTGCCGCGAAAGAGCGTATCGCCGGCCAATACCAGGTTGTCACCCGGAAAATGAAAACTCATGGACCCAGGGGTGTGACCAGGCGTGTGGAGAGCGACAGCAGAGATCCGGCCAACCAGCAGTTTCTCCTCATCCTTCAACCAATAATCCGGCAGCGGCACCGGCACGTAGGCCACACCAAAGAGGTCACATTGCACCTCGAGCATCTTCCAGAGGTCCAGATCGTCGTGATGCAGACACAACGTTGCCCCTGTCGCCTTCTTCATTTCACCTGATGCCAGAAAATGGTCGAGGTGGGCATGGGTGTGGAGGATATGCGTGACCGTCAACCCAAGCTGCTGCACCTCGCGCAAAATCCGTTCGTGCGCGCCGCCCGGATCTACTACGATCGCCTGTTCCGTCACTGGATCGCCAATGATTGAGCAATTGCAGCCGAGGGGCGGAACGGAAAATGTTTTTCGGATCATAGTCGGCATCATGTGCGCATGCTACCGTCCAGGCCCCTCAGGGCGCAAGGAGCGGACCGTCCTCTGGTTCTTCCTGAATCTGGATGGTCCAAGCGACTTCCGTATCAAACAACGTCCAGCTTCGTCCTTGACGGCGAAACCACACGAGAAATCCAGCTCCCGTCCCATCAGGGCGTTGGGCTTCAACATACACCAGCGCCTGGTCGTTGCGGAGGCGTCGCGCCACGCGAGAGAAGGCTAGGCGCTCTAACACCGGCGAGACCTGAACCGATCGCGCATGGGCCACCGTGACTGGACTGGCCAGAGACACTTCCGGTTCTTCGATCGTCTCCCCCGAGGCGAACCGGTAACCGACACCAAAGTAAAATCGTCCTTCGAGCCGACTTGCTTGCTGGTTGACCGAGATAAATTCACGGATCAGGTCCGCCGGCAGTTCGCCATCGAAATACCCCTGTTCACGAAAATTACCGATCATCGTCGGTCCCTCCTGATCAGGAGAGAGGCGGAGCCGCGTCATGCGTTCGATCACGACCAACCGAGTGGCTGACGTGAGAAACTTGCTAGTCACCACCTGGTCGTAGAGCGGATAATCTTCAGCGGGAATGAAGCTGGCCTTCTGAGCCGATCCCGCCACCGCTCCCGACAGACCGAGAAGCACATCCGAGAACAGCACAGCCATGATTACAACCGCCAGGCGAGTCATTATGGATCGAGCATAACTTCCGGCACGAAGCACGGTCAATTTATAGATTCCGGCGTGGACAAGTCGAAGCGAAGCGTGGATAATCGCAGAAATCAGTTGGAGGACCGTGACGTGCAGAACAAGATTCAATCGAACCAGTGGCCCTTGTGCATCGGGTTGATCGCGCTCTGTTTCTTGACCAACAGTTGCAAGCCTGACGACTCTCCGTTCAAAGCCGAAAATGAGTCGCTCCGCAAGCAACTGGCCAAGCAGGAGTCGGTGGTCACCTCGTTGCAGGACGGGAACAAGGTCATGCAGCAACAGATCGATCTGCTGAACCAGGAGCTGCGCGACGCAAAGAAATCGGCCGAGAGCGCCAAGGCCGAGGCCAAAGCCGCCGCCGACAATCTGGCCATACAAGCAGCCCAGACCAACAAACTGAGAGCCGACGTCCAGAAAACCGCAGCGGCTCAAGCGGCGCAGAATATCCACGTCGAGGAAAATGGGACTCAAACTGAAGACCTTCCCCGCCCCTTGAGCGCCGTCGCCAAGATGCTGGAAGAAGCCCTCAGCCGTAATGGGTACCAAGTCAAAGTCAGTATCAAGACCGATCAGAAAGCAGTTTACGTGACGGAACGAAAAGTCTCCCCCCCGGCCTCGATTGAAATTGCTGGATCACGAAATCAATACATGGTGTCGCTTCACGCCCTTCCCTCGAATGTCACACGGGTCAGCGTCAAGGCCGACTTCGAAAAACTGGCCCAGGGTGGACGCATCCTCAGCGTGAGCGCGGAAGAGGTCGCGGAAATTGAACGGAGCCTCATCCGGGAAATCAACAAGGCCCTGGCCTCTCCCGGCAAGACCTGATGCGGCACTATCGCACATGGCTTCCAACCGCTCTCTCCCTCCTCATCATCATGGGAAGCCCACATGACGTAAGGGCCGGATCAAAGTCGTCACCAGAACTGGCCCGCCACTTGACCGGAATCTCGGCGCTGGCCCAGCCGTCACCGCTGGTCACCATCCCAGCCGGACCTTTCTTACTCGGCACCAAGCGAGTGGATGATGATCCCTATGGGAACTGGACGCAGTTCGACGATACGGAACTGCCGCAACATCGAGTCTGGCTGGATACCTATGAAATGGATCGCGACGAAGTGAGCCTCGGGGAATACCTGGCCTTCTTACAACAGGAAAAGCTCCATCCATCGGACGAGCTGCAGAAGCTCATCTGGCACGTCATCACCATCCATTCCGTCTCGGACCAGACCCTAAGCAGGTGGCCGGCACTCTATGTCACGTGGGCCGAGGCGAAAGATCTGTGCATGTCAAAGCGCAAACGGCTTCCGACGGAGGCTGAATGGGAAAAAGCGGCGCGAGGATCCGAAGGCGGTCTATTCCCCTGGGGTAAAACCGCTCCCAACCCCGCGCTCGCTATGTTTGGCCAATACCACGTCCATGAGATCCCCATTCTTGCTGCAGTGGATTCGCATGAGGCCGGCAAGAGTCCCTATGGCCTCCACCATATGGCAGGAAACGTCGCCGAATGGGTGCAGGATTGGTTCGGGTTCGACTACTACGCCTATATGCCGGAGCGCAATCCGCCTGGCCCGACCAGCGGGCGCTACAAGGGCGTCCGCGGAGGCTCGTGGAAGAGTAACCAGATCATGCTCCGAACGGCGACCCGTGGCGGCTCAGCGCCGGATCAACGCTCAGCCACGATCGGCTTCCGCTGCGCACAATCGCCTGTTCGCGAAGACAGGTCGCTCAGCGCAAAGTAGTCCTTTGCTTGGTCTGCCTCACATCCCATGATTGCCTCTGAACGAATTCGCACGCTTTCTGCGACGACAACAGGACGCACAACAATGCCCCGTATGGTCTTGATCGGATTCCTGATTGCGGTTGCGACATTAGTCGGCTGTGCCGGCATAGCCCGAGATCGCACGCAGACAGGCCCCGCGGACAAGCAGGGTTGCTGCCAGAGAGTGGAAGCCACCCCACGTCGAACTGCCATCGTCCGCACCGCAACGCAGCTCATCGGAGCCCGCACCATTGAAGTGAACGGCCGCCGCATCGCCTATGACTGTGCCGGAGTCACGCGAGCCATCTTCCTCAAACATGGCATCGATCTCTATAGCAGTGGACCCGGCGACCCTAACGCCAATGGCGTCCGCCTCATCCATGCGCACATACAGCAACAAGGCACGTTCCACCAGGGACCGGCTGTCCAGCCAGGCGATCTCGTCTTCTTCAACAATACATGGGACTACAACGGGGATGGCAAGGTGAATGACCCGCTGACGCACGTCGGGGTCGTCGAGCGGCAGGAGCCGGATGGCACAGTCATCTTTATCAGTCGCGTGGCGGGTGCTGTCGAACGCTACCACATGAATCTCGCACTCCCGCATGTCCATGTGACCGCCGATGGCCGAATCCTCAACGACTATCTTCGCCGCAAGGATGTCATCGACCCAGCCAATACTGGCTACCTCACGGGGGAACTGTTTGCGCAGTTCGCCACTCGGGTGGGGCACTAAGGAGATCGTCCTCCGTTCGTGTAGTCCCTTGCCCACTAACCAAATCATCAGCTTGCGCTATACTTCAACCATATTGTCTGTTTCTTCGCGCTTATTCGCTCTGATTACTGAATGATTCAACGTAGCGCAATGCACCGTGCGGCATAGTCCTATGAGGAGCGATGAGACAGACGGCCACCTATTGCAGCGACTGTTATGGCAAGGTGGGACGAGTTCAGGATGCGCAGATCAAGGCTGCAGAAAGCGACGGCAAGGTCCCGATGACAAAAGAAGGGACCTGTTGTTCGTGCAGCAAGGCCACAGTCGTGGTCTATTTCGAGGGATAGCACAGCCCTCTAGCATCGACGTGGCGCCTCCCATTGTGCGATAGCCCTGCTACACTTACCGTATGGCGACGTCGTCACCATCCACTTCGACTACCCACGGCGACCCTCTGCGCCGCACCATGCTGGAGGTACGCCGGAAACTCTTGTCTCTCTATAGCGCGTTGATTGTGGCGGAGCAACTCACCTACGAACGCATTCACGGCCGCGTCGGCTCGACTGACGAGCTCATCCAGTTGGTACTCCACGATCCTTGGTTCACATGGCTCTGCCCCATTTTGGATTTGCTGCTACGGATCGATCAACTCCTGGACGACGACGCGTTTGACATCACCCAGGAAAACGTCAAACACCTTGTGGCCGAGGTACGCACCTTGACCCACCCGTCTGTTGAGGGCGACGGATTCGAGCGCGCCTACTACGAGGCCCTCCATCGAGCCCCTGATGTGGTGCTCGCCCACTTCCAGGTCACACGAGTCCTGCTGGCAAAAGCGGCGTAGCTCCATCTGGCGCAAGCCACTCGCCTCTCGCCAGCTTACTTCCGTTACATGACACTGCAGGACAGGATTGAATGTGCCGTTATGCAAATCATGACGGAAATCGACCTCCAGAAACATTTTCGAAGGTCACCATTTTCAATATAACCTGCTAAAATGAACTTGTGGCATCTGTGTCTCACAAGACCGTAATCAGGAAATCCTGCCCTCTCCGCACGAGGCTCCTCGACGTGCGAGGAGGACTCTTGGGTCTCCATAAGGCCCTCATTCTGGCAGAACAAGTGACCTACGAACGCATCAATGGCCGTGTCGCATCCACCGGCCAACTGCTGCAATTGGTGTTGAACGATCCTTGGTTTACCTGGCTGCACCCCATCTCTCAGCTGGTGGTGAGTATCGACGACCTTCTGGACAATGAGTCAGAGCTATCGCCGGTCGAGGTGGAGCACTTTCTGATAGAAGCCCGAGCACTCATCCGTCCGTCAGAGGAAGGAGATGGGTTCGAACGGAGTTACTACGAAGCCCTTCAGCGGGAACCCGACGTCATCTTCGCCCACTTCGAAGTGAAGAAACTACTCACCAAGATCGCTGCATAATCCTTCCAGATTTTCCTATCTTACCCCGCACATCCGTTACCCCCCTAGATCAAGTTTTCCCCGCCATTACCGATATACTTTCCAGTGCTCATTCTGGAGGTTCTGACGATGCAGTCACGATGTCGCCTCGAGTGCCAGTCGGTTACCCTGCGAGTATCCAAAGCGATCCCGGTGCCGGAGAAGGGATCTTGCACGACCTCTCGCCCACAGGCTGCAGGATGCGCAGCTACATCGCACTGAATGCGGGGGCGTATCTCGTGATTCGCGCGAGACTTGCGGAAAAGCGGGAAGGATCGGAAGTTTCATCTTCGCGAGTCACGCCTGTCCCGCACGTCTTGCCTGTCTCGCTCACAATTCACGAACGACGGAAATCTGCTTATCAAAACAGCCACGGAACATTCTTTACAATTCCAAAAACGGCGGTCGGCCCAGATGGACCGACCGCCTCGTTTCGAGCAGTATGGCGCCCTCGTAACACTATCGCTTAGTGTTTCTCGCCCTTGTCGCCATGCTTCTCTCGGTCTTTGTGCTTCCCACCCTTCTTATGCTCACCATCTTTCCGGTGCTTTTCGCTCTTGCCCTTCTCACCATACTTTTCCTTGTCTCCTTCGCCCTTGGGCGCTTCCATCGCTGGAGCAGGAGCGGCTGCCGGAGCCGTAACCTGAGGAGCCGGGGCTGCCGGTGCGGTGGCAGAAGGCGCATCAGGGGCTTGGGCCAAAGCACTTGTATAGGCGTACAACACGGCGGCAGCCGTCAAAGAAGCCACTGTTCTGGTCATGCTAATCCTCCCTGAGTTAGTTTCGAACGATGAAGTGCCAACCACCCCCTAACCTCACCATCGCAAGGCCAATGCCAGAGTTACGTCAGAAACACCCTTACATATCTCAGGAAAACAGAGAATCACGACCCAGGTTGGAACAGATACGCACACTGGCTGAGGCAGGATGGCTGGATTTCCCTCCAACCCGCCTCAGTAGCCAAGATTACTACGAACGCCCTTCGTCCAGTTCAATCGCATCGGCCCAGGTGGAGACGGAAGGAGGGGAACTCACCGGCACAGCGCGCTTCGTCGCCACATCCTGCAATCGACCCTGGAACCGTTGCCACGCGGCGGCGTCTATTGGTCCGGAAGACGGAATGCCCTGGCTCCATTGCGCAATTTCCTGATCAGACGGCTTCCGACTGTTGGCCTTCACCCAAGCCAGCAAGTCCTCATCCATTACGCCAGCCAACACCAGCTGCTCTAAAGCCTTCGGATCGATTTGCAGAAAATCGACCAGGTACTTATCAAACCCCACCGTGATGTAGTTGTAGCCCTGAATCTTGCCAACATGCCGCAAGCAAATCTTATCGATAAAACGCCCCAAGTGGGCAATGCCACCGAGCAGAAACCTTGGACTTCTTGGATAAGCTTGGCTGGATATCGGAATCACAGAGAGTTACGAGGATTGGAAAGAGGACTTTTGAAGAAAGCTTAGCGACTTGTCTTAGTAGACCTGCCGGACTGGAGATACTTATCCACACCTACCGCCATCTTGCGCCCTTCGGCAATGGCCCAGACGATGAGCGAGGCGCCTCGTTTGGTATCGCCGCCGGCAAAGACGCCGTCGAGGTTGGTCATGAACTGCTCGTCCACCGACACTGCACCACGAGCGTCATACTTCACGCCGAGGCTATCGAGGAGGCCGTTCTTCACCGGGCCGGTGAAGCCCATGGCGAGCAGAATCAGATCCGCATCCATTTCAAAGTCGCTGTTCGGAATCGGCGTAAACTTGCCGTTCTCGAACTTCACCCGATTGGCGTGGAGCTTCGTCACCTGGCCATTGTGGCCAATGAACTCGGTGGTCGAGACACTCCATTGCCGGTCACAGCCTTCCTCGTGCGCATGCGAGGTACGAAGCTGCATCGGCCAGAGCGGCCAAGGCGTCGAACCGGCGCGAGTCTGAGGCGGCTCAGGCAACACTTCAAACTGATGGGCTTCGATACAGCCCTGACGGTGCGCAGTCCCGAGACAGTCAGAGCCGGTATCGCCGCCGCCGATGATGACGACGCGCTTGCCCTTTGCCGTAATCGGCTCGTCCGTGACGGGAATGCCCGACGTGCGTTTATTCTGCTGCGTCAGGAATTCCATCGCGAGATGCACGCCCTTGAGTTCGCGGCCGGAAATCGGCAGCTCACGGGGCTGCTCTGCGCCCATAGTGAGGCCGACTGCATCGAACTGCTTCCGCAACTGTTCGCCCGTGATGTCTTTCCCGATCGTCACGCCGGTCTTGAACTCGACGCCTTCGGCTTTCATCTGATCCAGGCGCCGGTCGATGACCCACTTTTCCATTTTGAAATCAGGGATACCGTAACGCAGCAGGCCGCCGATGCGATCGGACTTCTCGAAGAGCGTGACGCTATGACCGGCGCGCGCGAGCTGCTGCGCAGCAGCCAAGCCAGCCGGACCTGACCCGACAATCGCTACAGTCTTCCCCGTCTTGGCAACAGGCAGGATCGGCGAGACCAGGCCTTCGTTAAAACCTCTGTCGATGATGTTCCATTCGAGAATCCGGATAGAAACCGGATCTTCGTTGATGCCGAGCACGCAGGCCCCTTCACAGGGCGCCGGGCAGAGCCGGCCGGTGAACTCAGGGAAATTGTTCGTGGTATGGAGTGCCTTGAGCGCATCGTTCCAGCGGCCCCGATAGACCAGATCATTCCATTCAGGAATCAAGTTCACGACCGGACAGCCGGTCGACCCCTGACAGAAGGGCACGCCGCAATCCATACAACGCGCGCCTTGAGTCTTGAGCTTCTCCTCAGCGAGCGGTTCGTACATTTCCTTCCACTCAAGCACGCGCAGCTCGACCGGTTTCCGCTTGGGGCCCTCACGGGCGTATTTCATGAAACCTTTTGGATCACCCATTCTTCTTCCATTCAGGTTAAGGCTAAGGTCCAGGCCGAGTACAAACCCTTTTTACTCGACCTTAGCCTCAGCCTTGGCCTAGATTTACTTTGCTGCGGCGGCTTTCTTCTTCCGTTCTTCCATCACGCGCTTATAGTCGACTGGCATCACCTTCTCGAACTTCGGCAGCATTGCCTCCCAGCTATCGAGAATCCGCTTCGCGTTCCGGCTGCCGGTATGCATGAAGTGCGACGTGATCATCTCATGCAGCGTCTTCTTATCCTCTG
>Ga0315275_10000786_pt1 | contig 26579 bp, 34 predicted proteins | sample YL17G03_0_MG_FD_205557 | JGI IMG/M metagenome (GOLD analysis project Ga0315275, IMG submission 205557) | Sediment microbial communities from Yellowstone Lake, YNP, Wyoming, USA - YL17G03_0 | ecosystem: Environmental > Aquatic > Freshwater > Lake > Sediment | place: USA: Wyoming | collected...
ATTAGAGGATAGTATTTTGGAAGAACCTTTTTCACTTGAAGAGCCAAGTGAGTTTCAAAAGGTTTGGTACTGTACTGAACATGTTTTCAAGTTTCCTTATGTTCCAGAGTCAACTAATTCTCTAGGGGTGCAATTAGATACTTGGCAATCTCCTCAGCAAACAGCAAAAAAAGGAGGAGATTGCGAGGATTTAGCTTTTTTATTATCAAAATTACTTCATGAGAAGAAAATAGAAAATAGAGTCATGCCAGGAATTATGGATTTAAGGAGATATCCTAATTTAACTAATTTTGTTTTTTATCCATTTGGTTTGAATGCAGATCATTTTTGGGTAGAATATGATGGGAAGGAAGGGAGTTATATTCTTGAACCTTCAAATTGCAATAGGGTTCCTGAAATAATAAATAGAAAAGATAAAAGCCCATATGAGTATATTCCTGCTCTTTATTATCCCTACATTTCTACAAAGTTAAAAGACTACAAGAGGCTGAATAATATGGGATGGGTGGTTTCTGCAGAATATTATGAGCAGATTCTGGAGAAAGAAGCAGAGATGATGTTTCCAGGATGTACAAGACCTGCAGAATAAATTTACTTTTTGCACAAAGCAAGAGCATAGGATTTGTCAGGGGAAACATACATTTTTACGTCATTAAAATAGATTTTCATGTAAGTCATGAAGTCATCTTTATTGTATTTGTATGAAATTGATGCAATAATCTGATCTCCTGGACTGAATGTTACTTTTTTCCCCTGGAACGATATATCTGTATCGCTCTTTAAGGAATAATATAATTCTACTCTTGAATTTTTGAATCTTGTTCCAAATTCTATGTTATCTTTTGTTAAACCTAATTGAAGAGGAATTTTTATCAAGAAATTATTAACATCAGGAGTATTGTAAGATCTTAATATTTCATCAATATGCCTGTTATCTAATCCATTTCCTATTAAAAGCAAGTCTCCTTCATTCATGGCACTTCTAATTTCATATAAGAGCTCATTAATTTCAAAATTTCCAAGAGTATTTCCTAAAAGTAAGAAGAGATTTCTGTGATACTCTCCCTGTCTCAATAAGGATGAGACATTTTCTATATTTTCGAAATCAGAAATATTCCATTGAAATTTGACAACTTCTCCTGCATTGATTTTTGCTATATTTTCAAGAGCTTTCTTAACCATATAGTCACTGATATCTATTGGGCAGTATCTCAATTTTGCCTTTCCTTTTAGATGATTTATGAATATAACTGCTTTTTTTCCGTCTCCGCAACCGAGATCAACAATATTCCATGCAGCTTTTTTAACTTCATTCAGGATGTCTGAGATATTTCCGTTGATTAAATCAATTTCTTTTTGGATAACATCTTTCTGGTATTCTTTTGAATTTTCCAAATCAAGAAAAGCCTGTGCTTGAGGGGGAGTCAGATACCATAACTTGGAATCAGCAATATTCCAAACTCGCGTATTTCCCTCTAGGGAATATCCTCTTTTTATTAATTCCTTGAAAATGAGGTCATTTATCTTGCCATTTTTCTCATTTTTCTTCTCAGACTTTGTCATGAAAAAATCAAGAAATAAGGCTTTTTAAGGTTTTGTTTTTCTTTCTTTTTGTTTGCAGTGTTAATTAAAAATAAAAAAGAATTCAACAAGAAATATGCTCTGTCCGGGATTCGAACCCGGGTCATTGCCGTGAAAGGGCAATATCCTTGGCCTCTAGACTAACAGAGCATCTGATAAGACAAAAACAAAAGCAAAAAATCACTTTTAAATCTTTCTTAATGCATAATTTTATAAATCGTCTTTTTTTAGTTTTTTTATGGTAAATCAATGGAGTTATCGGCATTGTTAGAAAACTAACTAGTCGCAACTTTAATAAAACAAATTACCAAAATTTTTCTCCTACCAATAAACTTTTAATACCTTCTTTTCCACTTAGATATATAAACTATGGCGGTTGTAGTTTAACGGTAGAATGGACGACTGTGGCTCGTCTGGAGAGGGTCCGACTCCCTCCTTCCGCCCTTGAATTAAATTCAAAAAGAGGAATAAAAAATGGCATTTGAAACAGTTAAAGGCTTCTCTGACTTCACTGGAGATGAAGCAAGAAAAAGAGAAAAGATAAAAAAAATCATAGAGGAAACTTTTTCTTTTTATGGGTTTGAACCAGCTGAGACCCCCATAGTGGAATTTGAAGAATTTGTTAAAGGACAGAATTCTGGAGATGAAGCAGTTTCTGGCATATTTAAATTAAAAGACAAGGGGGAGAGAGCATTAGCATTGCGTTACGAATTTACATTTCAATTAAAAAGAATTTCAAATAACAAAAAACTTCCTTACAAAAGATATCAAATAGGTCCTGTTTTTCGTGATGAGCCTGTAACAGGAAACAGATTCAGACAGTTTATACAGTGCGATGCTGATGTTGTTGGAAGCAGTGTAAAAGAAGAAGCTGAAGCACTTTCTCTTGCAAAAGATGTTTTTGCAAAATTAGGAATAAAAGTTGAAATTTGCTTTAATAACAGAAAATTGTTGAATGAGATTTTAGAGGAGCAGAAAGTAAAAGAAGAAGATAGAGCTCAAGTGTTAAGAGAAGTCGATAAATTGGGAAAAATATCTGAGTCCGATATTATTAAAGAGCTTAAAAAATACAAGGCTGAGAAAGTTTTAGAAATATTAAAAGGAAAAGAAGCTTCTTTTAAGAAATATAAATCCTATTTAGAAATTGAAAATTTAAAAAAAGAGTGTGAGAATTATGATATTGAGTTAAAGTTTGAACCTACTTTAATGAGGGGTCTTTCTTACTATAATGGCAGTATCTTTGAGATTAAAACAAAAGAGATTAAAGAAACAATTTGTGCAGGTGGAGCTTACTTAGTTAATGGGATTCAGAGTTTTGGAATTAGCTTTGGTTTGGATAGACTTTTTAGCCTTGTAAAAATTGAGAGTGAAAATACAGAATTTTTAATAATATCTTTAAATCAAGATAAAGAAGCAATAAAACTTTCTCAAAAACTGAGAAAGAGTAGTAAATCCTGTGCAGTTATGTTTGGAAAACCTTCAAAAGCACTGGAATATGCTAATTCTTATAATATTCAGAAAGTTATTTTTGTTGGAGAGGATGAAATTAAGAAGAAAAAGTTTAAAGTTAAAGATATGAAAACTGGAAAAGAAAGCTTTGTTTCTGAGAAAGAATTGATATAAATCTTTTATTAAAAAAAGAAATCCCTTAAAAATAAAAGGGAATAAAATAATAAATTTAGAAGCTGAATTTATCTCCTAATTTTCCTATTATTGGAAGAGGCTTCTCTTTTTCATTTACAGCATTTATTATCCCTATTATCACAAAGATTAAAGGAACTAAGTTAAGCAAGTTCAATATACCTATTAAACCCATTGCTCCAAGTCCTGCTCCTGTTATAATCATAGGAAAAATTAGTATCGAGAATAGAATACTCAATACAATGCTATAGCAGATTGCAGCAATTAACAAAACAAGTCCTTGTTTTGCATGATATCTTGCTAATTCGCTTTTCTTCATTTTTTCATCAGCAAAATACCAAATTATTCCAATAAGGATATAACTAAGTGCTGCACATATTTTTTCGTTCTCTACTTTTCCTGTTTTTGCCATTTTACCTCCTTTTTGATAATTGATTATGAGCCCACCAGGATTTGAACCTGGGACCCCCGCCTTCCTTAGTGCCCAAAGAAACTTTCTCGGTTTACTTTGGCGAATCTTCCCTCTGTTTTTGTCCACTATGCGTTCTGCAATGTGGCGAGGGGGAAACTATGCTTCTCATGAAGCACATTCTTATAAGAGCGGTGCACTACCGGGCTGTGCTATGGGCTCAATATAATTTTAAGAAGATAAGTTCATTTTAAAGGTTTTGGTTTATATTATTAAGAATATAAGTTCATTATAAGTTTTGGTTTATATTTTGTATATCTTAATCCACCACATAAATACTTTTAAATCTAAAATTAACCTATTTTTTATGAAATATAAAGCAATTTTTAAAAATAAAGCAATTTTTAAAAAATTAGGAAAACCTCTTAATGAAGGTGATAAATTAATTAGGATATCAGCTAATCCAAAATCTTCTTATGAATATGATGTCTTTGTTGGGGATTTTGAAAGAAGGAGGGATTGTGTGTATTTATATTTACATAGAGAAACTATGTATGAATTAGCAACAGCTAGCGATATTCATACAGTAAGAGAGATTTTATCTGCAACACAACAACATGGATTTGAAAAAGATATAAAAGACAGAGGTGTAAGTTTAGATGCCCTTGCTTGGGCTTTTGCAAAAGCAGTAATCGTAGAACAAGAAGATGCTAGAGATAATTTAATGTTTCAAGCACGTGAGTTAGAAAGACAACCATGGATTAGAACACATGATATGGGCGAGCAAAAATAAAATTAACAACTCTTCAAAGGTTTTCTGCATAGTTTTTTAAATAATCCATTTCTCTTTGAATTATGTTAATAGGACTTGTTGGAAAGCCAAATGTTGGGAAGAGCACTTTCTTTAAAGCAGCTACTCTCGCAGATGTATTAATTGCAAATTATCCTTTTGCAACAATAAAACCAAATCATGGTATTGGTTATGTTCGGGTTGAGTGTATTGATAAAGAATTTAACACACAATGCATGCCACGCACTGGATTCTGTAAGAATCACATAAGATTTGTTCCAGTAGAGCTTATGGATGTTGCAGGACTTGTAGAAGGAGCTAGTCAGGGAAAAGGACTTGGAAATCAGTTTTTAGATGATTTGAGACAAGCTGATGCTTTTTTGCAGATAGTTGATATTTCTGGAACAACTGATGCAGAAGGAAAAGAAGGAAAAGGAAATCCAATTGCGGATGTGCGCATGCTGGAGAATGAACTTGATTTATGGTATCTTGGAATTTTGAAGAAAGTCTGGAAGACTTTTTCAAGACAATTACAACAAACAAAAGAAAATTTTTCAAAAGCTGTTGCAAAACAATTTTCAGGATTAAATGTCAATGAAGATGATGTTAGAGCTGTTTTGCTAAGATTAAAGTTAGATGGGGAAAAGGCACATGAGTGGAGTGAAGAGCAGCTGAGAGATTTTGCGCATGAAATCAGGCACAGCACAAAGCCAATGCTGATTGTTGCCAATAAGATTGATAAACAAAGCGGGAAAGAGAATTTGGAAATTTTAAAGAAAGAATTTCCGAAAATTCCCATATTGCCTTGTTCTGCTGATTCTGAGCTTGCTTTAAGAGAAGCTGCTAAAGCAGGACTTGTTGAATATACTCAGGGGGATAAGGATTTCAAAATTTTGGATAAAGTTAATGATAAACAAAAGATGGCTTTAGAAAGCATTAAGAAAAATGTTTTTTCTTCTTTTGGAGGAACAGGTGTTCAGGATATTCTGGATTATGCTGTTTTTAATTTACTGAATCACATAGCTGTTTTTCCAGCAGGAGCAAGCAAACTCGCAGATAGCAAGGGTAATATACTTCCTGATTGTTTTTTAGTTCCAGATGGAACAACTGCTCTTGAGTTTGCGTATAAACTTCATACTGATTTGGGAAAGAATTTTATAAGAGCAATTGATGCAAGAACAAAGCAAACTGTTGGAAAAGAGCATAAGTTAAAGAACAGAGATGGAATTGAAATTATTACTTGATTAGGATTTTGATTTTTTTATAAAATTTCTAGCTTTTCTTAATAAAAGATAATTCTGTTTTATTCTTATATAATTTCTTATGTCTTTTAATGGAACAAATGCATAACCTTCATGTTCTTCAGATATTTTTATTTTATTTTTTTCTTCCTTGTTGATTTCAGCTAGAAAATATGTTGAGAATTTTTTGATTATTTCTTTCTTGCTGTCTTCCTTAGCAGTGTAATACCATTTTTGTTTTTCCTTGAAATCAGGAATGAATGAGACTGAAAAACCTGTTTCTTCTTTTATTTCCCTTTTTGCAGCCTGTTCTTCTGTCTCATTTTTGCTTTTTTCAATTCTGCCTTTTGGAAATCCCCAGTATGTAGGATATTTTAGAAGAAGGAAATAAGGTTCTTTATTTTCTATATAAAAAATAATAGCCCCTGCTGATCTTTGCTCTGTTGCCATGATTTTATATGTTTTTATATCATTTAAATCTTTTTGAAACAGAATTTAGTTAATGCAATAAATAGGAAAACGCTTTTGTCTATCGACTATAATTAATCGTGAGATAATTAAATTGAAGGTATTGCTAAGCAATCAATTTAAATATCTTTTTTACATTGCTTTTTTATGAAAAGAGATGAAGGAAAAGGAATTTTATATGAAAATGGGGAATTGGATGTTTTGCCATATTATTCTGCTGTGTCCAAAATTCTCTCGAATTTCTTAAAAGGAAAAGAGATTGCCTCCAAAATTTTTCTTCCTAATGGGGCTTTTATTAAAAGAGGGAGCAATTCCCCTCCTTTGTTTATTGAGGATATTGCTTCTGTAAGCAAAAAGATGCTCTTGCTGAGAAAAGGAAATCATTTGGATGATGTTAAAGAGAAATTAAACAATAAAGAAGAAAATATATGGAGATATTTTGTTCCAAGAAAGATGATTCATTTTTTTTATGCAACAAACGGGGAGAATTTGAAAGGAGATATAGAAAGAATTTTTATTGATATAGACAGAAAGGAGAGAACTCCTGATGAATCCAGAAGAGTTGCACTTGCTCTTGTTAATGAAATTCTTGGAGATAAAACTTTTGCAAGGCTCATAAAATTTAGAATTGTAATTTTGTGGACAGGAAGCAGTTTTCATGTTCTTCTGCTTCTGAATAAGAAAGTTGGAAGGGATTTTTATTTTAAAAATCTCTCTTATGGAAAAAAAGAGAAGAGTTATCTTGAAAAATGGGCTGAGAGTATCTCGAAAAAAACCAGAATAAATGTAAAAGCAGGGCATGAAAGAGAGGAGAAGGTGATTATTCTTGATTCAAGTGGAACGCCTCCTGGCAAGCTTGCCCGTTGCCCTTTTTCGTTGCATGTTAAGAATTATAAGGAGTATGATGGAATTTGCGTTCCTGTTTCATTGAAAGAGCTTGGAAATAAGAATTTGATTAAAAATTTGGAAAAGTTAACGCCTGACAAAGTTTTAAATAATCTGGATAAATATAAAAAGTTGTTATAAATAAAAAATGATAATTAATGTAAGAGTTTTAGCAAATTCTTCACAGCAGAAGATAGAAAGCTTTGGGGCAAACAGATATCTTGTAAAAGTTACTGGAGAAGCTGAAAAAAACGAGGCAAACATAGAGCTTCTTAACATGCTTTCAAAATATTTTTCAACCCCTGTAAGTAAGATAAAAATAAAGTCTGGACTGGCAAGCAGGGACAAGATAATTGAAGTTGGATAGAAAGTCATAAGTGAGTGTTTCAATTTAATTATATCGGTTTGGATTAGTTAATAAAAAATAATGAGATGAATAATGTGATGGCGTATGTCATTTAATTTATATACTGCAGGATTTATTCTATAACTAACATGGGCATAACATATGAACAGGCAGAAGATATAAGAAAGATGGCTGAGAAAGTTGTCTCTGTTTTGGGATGGAAGCATATTGATTTGGCAAATGTAGGATTTTTAAGAAGTCATGGTTCTTCTTCAAGGGGGACTGTTGCTCGCTGTCATGCTTTGGGAAAGGCAATGCAGTTAGCAATGGGAAGAAAAGGATTTTATCTTGTAGAGGTTATTTCAAAAAGATTTGACAAGCTTTCAGAAGAAGATAAGATGAAGATTGTTATACATGAATTAATGCACATTCCCAGCACGTTTGGAGGCGGATTCAAACATCACCATATTGTTAATGACAGGAGCGTGGACAAGTGCTATTCAGAATACCTAAGAAGGCAGGGCATAGGAGAAAGAAAATGGTTTTGAAGCTTGAAAAGTTTAGTTTTTACCTGGATGGAAAGAAGAAAGAAATCCAAGTTAAGAGATGTGAAGACTTGTTTTCCAAAATTTTGGGAATAATGTTCCAGAAAAATCCTGTTCCACATTTGTTTGTTTTTGAAAAAGAGAAAAATCTTGCAATTCATTCTTTTTTTTGTGTCCTGTTTATTGGAATATGGCTTGATAAACAGAAAAAAACTCTTGCTGTCGAGAAAATATCTCCATTTAATCCATATATTTCCCGTCGTGGAATGTATCTTCTGGAAATTCAGGAAAAAATGTTTTTACAACTTAAGAATAGGAAAAAATCCCGTCGGGGGAAAACTGCGGGAAAGAGAAAGGTTTAAATATCCCTTCGATGTTTAAAATTTATTATTTCAAAAGGAGGTAAAAAAAATGGGAAGTGTAGTTTTAAAAAACGCTATAAAGAGAAAGACAGGATACCTTTACTATGTTGACGGAAAAGGAAATGTTTGCGAAGCTAAGATGGTAAGGGGCGGCAGAAAGAAAAAGAAGAAGTAAATTTTCTCTTTGAGCTAATATTATATTTAATTTTGAGCAGGCATTTTTTCTTGCCTGTTTCTTCTTTTTTGTTTGTTTTTTATGTTAGGTTTTTAAATCTGAATTCTTATTGTTTTTTATGAATAAATACATTTTAGGAATTGAAAGTACTGCGCATACATTTGGTGTGGCTGTAGTTAATTGGAAGGGGGAAGTTCTTTCAAATGTTAAAGACATGTTTACAACTGAACAAGGAGGGATAATTCCTATTGAAGCAGCCAAACATCATGTGCGTGTTAAAAATGAATTATATGAAAAAGCAATCAATGAAGCAAAAATAAATGAGAAAGAAATTATTGCAATTGCTTTTTCAAATGCACCCGGACTTGCACCTTGTTTAATGGAAGGAATGAGATTTGCGAAAGAATTATCTTTGCGTTTGAATATACCTCTTGTTCCTGTGAATCACTGCATTGCTCATCTTGAAATCGGAGAGAAAACAGGAGCGAGAGATCCTGTTCTTCTTTATGCAAGTGGAGCAAACACGCAGATAATTGCTTATGAAGCTGGAAAATATCGTGTGTTTGGAGAGACTTTGGATTTAGGAATTGGAAATTTTATTGATACATTTGCTCGTTATGCTGGTTTGGGTTTTCCAGGCGGACCTAGAATTCAAGAGTTAGCTGAAAAATCAAGTCATGAAAAATATATTGAACTGCCTTATTCAATAAAAGGAATGGATGTTGCTTTTTCAGGAATGCTCACAAAATTGAAGCAAATGCTTGAATCTGGAAAATACTCTCTTGAAGATTTGTCTTTTTCTCTTCAGGAAACAGCTTTTTCAATGCTAATTGAAGCAGCAGAAAGAGCATTAGCTCATACTGGAAAGAAAGAATTGCTTTTAGGCGGAGGAGTTGCTTGCAATTCCCGTCTTCAGGAAATGGCTCGTATAATGTGTGAAGAAAGAGGAGTCAAGTTTTTTTGTCCTGAAAGACAATTTCTTGTTGACAATGCTGGAATGATTGCGTATCTCGGACTAAAGATGTTCAGGAAAGGAATAAAAAAGAAGGCAAGTGAAGTTGATATTTCTCCAAGGGAAAGGACAGACTATGTTGTCGTGAGTTGGAAGTAAATATTACAAAACATTTATAAATCATCTTTTCAGATTAATTTTAACCAATGACCTGTTTAGGGGAGGTTAGTAAGCTAACTTTTTCTGAAAAGGCGTGGATTAAACTAAATAAAATAAAAATAAAATGTCAAACAACAAAAATTCAGGAAAAATTTTTGAGCTTGCCATTTTAAAATAAAACTAAATAAAATAAAAATAAAATGTCAAACATATATAATATTGTCGAAAAAGCAAAAAAATCCGGAAAGATTGACAAGGGAATCAATGAAGTGACTAAGGCAGTTGAAAGAGGAACAGCTAAATTAGTTGTTGTTGCTAAAGATGTTTCCCCTAAAGAATTGACCCAGCATATTCCTATTTTATGCAAAGAGAAGGGAATAAAATATGCTGAAGCTGATTCAAAAGATAAGCTAGGTGTTGCTGTTGGAATAGGAGTTGCATGCAGCGCAGTGGCTATTGTTAATGCAGGAGATGCAGATAAAGATATTGCCTCTTTGTAGATTGCTTTTAGATAATTAATTAATAGAAAATGGGAAAAGAACAAAAAGTAACTGATAAAACACAGCAGAGTTCAATGAAAGGAACTCAAAGAATTTTTACTGACGAGCCAGTACCAGCTGTTGTTGAAGAGATTGTAGGAAGAACAGGAATGCAGGGGGAAGTTACGCAGGTTAAGTGCAGAATTCTACAAGGGAAGAACAAAGGAAAGCAGATGAGAAGAAATGTCATAGGTCCTGTCAGAAAAAGAGATGTTCTGATTTTAAGAGAAACAGAAATTGAAGCTAGAAGACTAAAAGGAAAAATTTCAAAGGGAGCGTTTAGTTAAAATGAGAAATGCAAGACACGATGTAAGATTTCACGATGGAAGAAGAATTAATCATAATTTAACTCCAGATAATAGAAATTATCACACTAAAGGAACATATCCGGAAGCATTTGGAGAACCTGATGTAGAAATGGCATCACACTCGCATGTACCCGGAGTTTTGGGGCATAATTTTTATTTAATTCAAATAGGAGAAAGAATATAATGGGAAGATTTTCAGGAAGAAGGCATTCAAATGATGCAAGAGGACATGGAAGTCATGGAACAAGTCCAAAACCTGTTTGCATGAGAAGACAGATGCATTATCAACATCCTAGCAATGTTCCATATTCACATTTACGAGACAGATTAAATAGAGTTCCTGAACTTTATTCTGTTAATGTACCTTATAATTGGAGGAACAATTAATATGCCAAGATGCACATTTTGCAAGAGAGAGTATGAATGGCCAAGGGGAGTCACAGTTGTAACTCATGAGGGAGAGGGAGTTGTAAGGCATTTTTGTGGGAAAAAATGCAGAAAGAATTTTGAAATGGGAAGAGACAGTAAAAGAGTTAATTGGGTTAGAAAGCAAAAGGAAGGAGAAGATTTAAATAAAATAGAAGTTAAGGAAGAGAAGGAAACAGGGGAAAAAGAGAAACCTGAAAAGAAAAAATAAGATGAATCAATTTGTACCGCAAAAAGTTTTTTTTACAAAAGGAGTGGGGGTTCACAAGGATAAACTAGCTTCTTTCGAGCTAGCTTTAAGAGCAGCTGGAATTGAAAAATGCAATCTTGTAAGTGTTTCTTCTATTTTTCCGCCAAATGCAAAAATTGTTTCCAAAGAAGAAGGAATTCAATTATTAAAACCAGGACAGGTTACTTTTTGTGTTATGGCAAGAATAGACAGCAATGAGCCAAACAGATTAATGTCTTCTTCTGTTGGCTTGGCTATGCCTAAAGATACAAATAATTACGGATATTTATCAGAGCATCATGCTTATGGGGATAAAGCAGAAAAAGCAGGAGAGTATGCAGAGGACCTTGCTGCAACAATGCTTGCAACAACTTTGGGGGTTGAATTTGATCCAAATTTAGCATGGGAAGAAAGAGAACAATTATACAAAGCAAGTGGGCATATTTTCAAGACAACAAATATAACGCAGTCTGCCGAGGGAAATAAAGACGGATTGTGGACAAGTGTTATTGCTGTTGCTGTGTTTTGTGAGTAATTTGCCCGAGAGTATTTTAAATATTCTTATGGGTGGAAAATTGCGAATTGAATAGAATTTAACAAAAAACAGGAAGGGATTTCTTAAACAGTTTATTCAAAAAATATTTCTCCCTCGCGCGTTTTCCGACGGAAAACGCGCAGAAAGATTTATAAAGGCAGAATGATTTTGAGTGTTGTAAAATACAAAGTTACTGATAAAAAATCAATAAAAAATGACTGAAAAAAGCGATTATTCTGCAAAAGACATCAAGGTTCTGGAAGGACTCGAGGGAGTCAGAAAGAGACCTGCAATGTACATAGGAAGTACTGGAAAAGAAGGCTTGCATCATCTCGTATATGAAGTGGTTGATAATTCTGTTGATGAGTGCTTGGCTGGTGTTTGCAATACAATCAAAGTCACTTTGAATAAAGACGGAAGTGTGACTGTAGAAGATAATGGAAGAGGCATGCCTGTTGATACTCACCCTGTTTACAAGAAATCAGCCATGGAAATTATTGTTACAAAACTGCATGCAGGAGGAAAGTTTGACAAGAAATCTTATGCTGTTTCAGGTGGTTTGCATGGAGTTGGTATTTCTGTTGTAGCTGCTCTTTCTAAAAAAATGACAGTAGAAGTAAAAAGAGAAGGAAAAATTCACAGCCAAAGTTATAATATTGGAAATCCTTTGGGAAGTGTAAAGGTTATTGGAAATTGTGAAAAAGGAGTTACAGGAACAGAAGTTACATTCATGCCTGATGATACAATTTTTTCAACAACAAAATTTGATTTTAATACTTTAGCAACTCGTTTCAGAGAGATTTGCTTTTTGAATGCTGGTTTAAGGATTCTTTTTAATGATGAAACAAGTGGAAAGAAAGAAGATTTTCATTATGCAGGAGGACTTGTAGAGTTTGTAAAATGGCTGGACAGAGCAAGGGATTCTATACACAAGCCTGTTTATTTCAAGAAAAAAGCACAGGATGATACTGTTGTTGAGATTTCTTTTGCTTACAATACAACTTACAATGAAAATATTTTTGGTTTTGTAAATACAATCAATACAACAGAAGGGGGGACGCATGTTGCTGGTTTCAAGACAGCTCTGACAAGAGCAATAAATGATTATGCAGAGAAAAAAGGTTTGATTAAAGGCGGAGGAAAGTTGGAAGGAGATGATGTTAGAGAAGGAATTACAGCTGTTATTTCCTTGCGTTTGAAAGAACCTCAATTTGAAGGACAGACAAAAACAAAACTTGGAAATTCTGAAGTCAAAGGTTTAGTTGATTCAATTGTTTCTTCTTCTCTCTCTGAATTTTTTGAGGAAAATCCTGCTGTTGCAAATAAGATTGCACAGAAAGCAATGGAAGCTTTGAAAGCAAGAGAAGCTGCTGCCAAGGCAAAAGATTTAATCAGAAGAAAAGGTGCATTGGGTGGAGGAGGACTTCCTGGAAAACTGGCTGACTGCTCTTCAAGAAAAAAAGAAGAAACAGAATTGTATATTGTTGAGGGAGAATCAGCAGGAGGAACAGCAAAAGGAGCAAGGGAGAAAGAATTTCAGGCAATACTTCCGCTGAAAGGAAAGATTTTGAATGTTGAGAAAGCTGCTCCTGCAAAAGTTTTATCTTCAGAAGAAGTTGCTAATCTTATTACAGCAATTGGAACAGGTGTTGGAGAGCATTTTGACATAGAAAAATTAAGATATCATAAAATCATAATCATGTCTGATGCAGATGTTGATGGACAGCATATCAAAACCCTTCTGCTGACTTTATTTTATCGTTATATGAAATCTTTGATTGAATCAGGGCATGTTTTTGTAGCTGTTGCTCCTTTGTACAAAATCAGAAAAGGACAGACAGATCATTATGTTTATTCTGACAAAGAGCTGGAAAAAACACTTGAAAAAATAGGCAAAGGAGATGTCCAGAGATTTAAAGGACTTGGGGAAATGAATGACGAACAGTTATGGGATACAACTATGAATCCAAAAACCAGAATATTAAAGCAAATCAGTATTGAAGATGCTGTTGAAGCTGATGAAACTTTCAGTATCTTAATGGGAGATGCTGTTGAGCCAAGAAGAAAATTTATTGAAGAAAATTCTAAATCAGCGGAGTTGGATTTATAAGATGGGATGGAAAAATCTTAGTTATACTAGAAAAGGAGGAATAATTGCAATGTTAATTTTAATTGTAGTTGGTTTTCTTGCTTGGTTTTTAATGACTGATTATGGAAGCACTTTTATGGAAAAAATTCCAATGGCGATTCTTTTACCTTTGATAATAATTGGTTTTATTATAATAATAATTCCTGGACTTATCTGGTTTTTATTAAATTTGGGTTGTCCAATGTCTGGAGGTTTATTTAGTACTCCTACTTGTACAGGTACAATGGGCTGGGTCGTAAATACGATTGCAGGCATTATCTCATTATTTATTTTTTATTGGATTGGAGTAGGAAGTGCAAAAGTAATCGGAAAATTTAAATCAAGAAAACAAAAATCAAAATGAAAAATAAAACATCAAAGCAGGGAGAAAAAGTTGCAGTTAAAAACTGCCCGAAGTGCGATGACGAGTTGATTGTCAAGATGAAAGACGGCACAACAGAAGTTTTTGAATGCAAGAACTGCAAATTTCAGGTTAAAAGAAAAAAATAAAAGAATATTAATAAAAATATGGCAAAGAAAACAAAAATGGGAGCAAAACGAGCAGGGAAGCAGATGGAATGCTGCGAGTTTTGCGGATGTGATGAAGGATGCTGCAAAAATGAAAAACATGTAAAAGTTTACTTCTGCCCTAAATGTAGAAGTAAAGATGTCGGTTATATTTTTACATTTGGAAATGTTTTTGGAATACTCCCAAAAATGAGATGCAGAAAGTGCGGATATTCCTCAAATGTTTTTCCACAATTAGTTATTTCAGGAAAGAAACTTGCAGAACTAAATAAAAAGTATAAGGGGAAGAAATAAACATGGTAATAAAGAGAGAACATATCGACAAAGCAAAAGAGAAAGTTAAAATGCACTCTCATGCATTAAAATCAGAATTCAGGAAACAAACTTCAACAGCAATTATGGCTGCATTTGGACTTATAATTGCACTTGCATGGAAAGATGTTATAACTTCTTTAGTTGGAATGTTAAAAATAGGCGGAACAGGGACAGGAGCATTAAGTTTGACTATAACTGCATCAATTTTAACCCTCATATCTGTTTTAGGAATTTTATTAGTAAGTAAATGGGCCAAGGCAGGAGAGGGGAAATAATGGGATATACTACTTCAAGGCAATTTCAAGAAATGATGAGAGAAACTATAAGGGGAAGACCTGATCCAAGATTCTCTGATCCACAAAGTGAACTTTATGATCCCATATTTGATGATTATCCTTGTGAAGAAAATGGAGATTTATTTGAAGCACATCCTATCGGAAGACATGGTGGAAAAATGGCAGTAAGAAGTTCTGGACCGGAGGTTGAAGAAAAACCATGGTAAAAGAAGAAGAACCAAAAAAATCAGCAGAGGAAGAAGCAGCTGATTTTGCATCAAGGAGAGAGAACTTAAAGAAAAACATTAATGCAAAAGAGCTGATTGATGCAGAGATTTCCGAAGAAATGAGGAAAGCTTATATTGATTATGCGATGTCTGTTATTGTTTCAAGAGCATTGCCTTCTTGCGAGGATGGCTTGAAACCTGTTCATAGAAGAATTTTATGGGCAATGAATGAACTTGGATTAGAGCACAATAAGCCAACAAGAAAATGCGCAAGAATTGTTGGAGATGTTTTAGGTAAATTCCATCCGCATGGAGATATTGCTGTTTATGATGCTCTTGTTCGTTTAGCACAGCCCTTCTCATTGCGTTATCCATTAGTAATTGGACAGGGAAATTTTGGAAGCTTGGATGGAGACTCGCCTGCTGCTCAAAGATATACTGAAGCAAAAATGGCACAGATTGCACAGGAACTTTTACAGGATATTGATAAAAAAACAGTAAGAATGATTCCTAATTTTGATAATACGCTGGAAGAGCCGGAAGTAACTCCTGGAAAACTTCCTAACTTGTTGCTTAATGGAGCAAGTGGCATTGCTGTTGGAATGGCAACTAATATTCCTCCGCATAATATTGTAAATGTATGTGATACAATTATTGAGTATATTAATAATCCAAATGTTTCAATTGATGAGCTGATAAAAATTATTCAGGCACCTGACTTTCCAACAGGAGGTTATGTTTCTGGAGAAATTAGTGAGATGTATAAAACTGGAAGAGGAAAACTTGTTGTAAGAGGAAGAACAAAAATTGAAGAGGAAAAAGGAAGAGAGAGCATTATTATTACTGAAGTTCCTTATATGGTTAACAAAGCAACTCTAGTTGAGCAGATTGCACAGTTAGTTCAGGAGAAAAAGATGCCTGATATTTCTGATATAAGAGATGAGTCTGCAAAAGGAAAAGTAAGAGTTGTCATTGAACTAAGAAAAGGAGCTGATGCTAAATTTACTCTGAATAGATTGTTTAAATTTACAAGATTACAGGACAGATTTGATGGAATGATTCTTGCTTTAGTTAATGGACAGCCAAGAACACTGAATATTAAAGAGATTGTAGAAACTTATGTGCATCACAGAAAAAAGATGATTAAAAGAAGAAGTGAGTTTGATTTGAAAAAAGCAGAAGACAGGATACATATTGTTCTTGGTTTATTGATTGCACAAAAGTATATTGATGAGATGATTGTTTTGATTAAAAAATCAAAGACAACAGGAGAAGCTAACGAAGCATTGCAAAAAAAGTTTGAGCTTTCTCAGAAACAAGCTCAGGCTATTTTGGAGACAAAGTTGCAGCAGTTAACTTCTTTAGAAGTTGAGAAATTAAAGAAAGAAGAAGCAGAATTAAAAGAACTTATTGCAGAACTGAAGAAAATTTTAGGAGATGAAAAAGAAATCCTAAAATTAATCAAGAAAGATTTATCTGAGTTAAAGCGGGATTTTGGAGATGAGAGAAGAACAACAATACAGGGCAATGTAAAAGAGTTGCAGGAAAAAGATTTAGTTGCGAAGACAGATGTTGTTGTTACAATTACTGAAAAGGGTTATGTAAAAAGAATGGATGTTAAGACATACAAAGAGCAGAAAAGAGGAGGCAAGGGTGTTATTGGCTCTGACCTTTCGACTGGGGACTTTGTAAAGCAGTTATTAACTTGCTCTTCACATGATTATTTATTATTCTTTACTTCAAAGGGGAAGGTTTATTGGGCTAAGGCTTATGAAGTTCCTGTCTCAGAGAGATATTCAAAAGGAAAAGCAATTGTTAATATGCTTAATTTGAAAGACGAAACTGTCCAGAGTGTTATAGCTGTCAAGGAATTTAAAGATTATATTTTATTTGCAACTAAGAATGGAGTTGTAAAGAAGCTTGCATTAGAACAATTATCAAATCCACGTGCCTCTGGTGTTAAAGCAATTGGTTTGCCTGAAGATAATTCTGATTCATTAGTTGATGTTCTGCCAATAAAAGAAAAGCAAGAAGCTTTGTTAGTTACAAAAGATGGAATGGCTGTTAGATTTAGTTCTGATGATGTTCGTGCAATTGGAAGAGCTGGTTATGGTGTGACTGGAATTAGAATGGATAAAGGTGATGAAGTTGTTAGCATGGAGGTTCTGCCTATTGGAAAGACAACTGACACAATTTTAACAATAACTGATAAGGGTTATGGAAAGAGAAGTGAGATTGAGGACTATCGTCTCATCAACAGAGGCGGAAAGGGAGTTATTAATCTCCGTGTTTCAGATAAAACAGGAAGTGTAAAGAAGACTGTTTCAGTAAGAGATGAAGATTCAATTATTATTACAACAGCAAAAGGAATGGTAATAAGAACGAATGTCAAGGACATTCGTGTTATGTCAAGAGCTACACAAGGTGTTCATATAGTTCGATTGCATGATGGTGATAAGGTGACGGATTTGACGAAAGTTCAAGAGGCTGAGGAAGAGGGGAAAGAATAATCAACTTAACGTTAATTTATTTCTTTTTATAATATTTTTGTAAACAATTTCTAATCTTTTTAACCTTGAAAGAGCATGTTTTTTATTTCTTGCTAAAGCAACCTTTCTAATTCCAATACATAAGGCATAAAAGAGAATTTTATCTTTATCATAATCTTTAATAAAAAAATTATTTACGAAATCTTTATCTGGTAAAAATTCCATAAAGTAAATCATTGCTAAGTCATATTCTTTTTCTCCATAGAAACTATCTTCAAAATCAAAGAAATTTACCTTTTTATTATCAAATAGACTATTTGTAAATGAAAAATCTCCATGTAGCAATGAAAGCTTACCTTTTTCATCTGGAAAATTATTATTTGCAAGATTAATGTAATCTTGATAATTTTTAACCCTCTTTTCAAGTCTCTTTATATAATTATTTACATGATTTTTCAGAAAGTATCTTTTCCAATCTTTTTGTGGGCTACTTAACCATCCGCATTTCTTACTTTTATAACTATGTATATTCCTAAAAGAAGTAATCAATTTTTTTAAGTTTTTTACATTCTGTTCTCTCTTTTTTCCGGACAAAAAAGTTTCTATAGAATAAAAATATTCGTTTAATTTTCCAAAAGATATTAATTTTGGAATATTTTTCTCTCTTTTTAAAATTTTTAGAGCAAGAATATTATTTTTTAAAGATAAATCACTTTTTCCAATAAGTCCAATACGAAGTATAAATTTTGAATTTTCTGTTTTAGATTTTATTAGAAAAACAAAAGAATTTCCATGGTCAGTCAATTCTTTGAGCAAATTATACTTTTTACCAAACTTTTTTTTAATTAATCTTTCAATTTCTTTCCCCATCTTTTTTCTTCTCCTTCTAATTCATAGAGGTTTTTAATTCTGTCTATTTTAATCATGTTTTATAAAAAGTATCTACTTGAAATCTTTTAATTTTTAACTCAGAATCTATCAATCTTTCAATCTCCTTAATCTTCTCTGAAGTTAATCCAGTTGGATGTATGGCATAGCTTCCATGTGCAGTTTTTGTATATATCTCTTCATCTGCTTGTGTTTGAACATAATTTTCATACATTTGAGGAGTGATTCCTTCTTTAATTGCTAAAGGCGAACCGGGATATAAACAAGTATATGAAATAGCAACTTCATCAGGAATTAAAATATCATTTAAAACTCTTAGGGTCTCTTGGATAGTTGTTAAATTCTCCATATCTTCTCCAACTAACCCAAATTGAACTGAAGCCATGCTTCTTATTTTATATTTTCTAGTAAGTTCAAATGATTTTTCTGCTTGTTTAATTGTTATTCCCTTTTTGCAATTATCTAAGATATTCTGAACTCCAGATTCTATTCCAAAATACATAAACTTGCATCCAGAATCACTAAGTTCTTTTATTATTTCATCATCAATTGCGTCAACCCTTGTTTGAAGGGAATATTCTATTTGCAATCTTTTTTTCTTTATTTCTCTTGCAAATTTCAAAAACCATTCTTTATTTATTAAACTCATATCATCTTCAAACATAAAACCTTCAAATCCTTGAGAATGAAGTTCTTCTAATTCCCCAATCACATTTTCTACGCTTCTTTGTCTAATATTTCCCCAATTAGATTTAGAGGAACAGAAAGAGCAGAAATATGGGCATCCTCTTGAAGTCATGATGGAAGTTGATTTTTTCCCATCAAATAAACTTGCACTATAATATTCATTTAATTTCTCATTCTGATAGAATAAATCTCTAGCAGGAATTGGAAGAGTATCTAAATTTGGAATTAATTTCCTTCCTCCATTATTTATTACTTCATTTCCTTTTCTGTAAACAACTCCCTCTAAACCTTTAATGTTTTGCTTTTTAGAAATTCTTTTTACTAATTCAACAATCGTTTCTTCACCTTCTCCTACAACAGAATAGTCTATTTCATGATTATTTTTTATAGTTATTTCAGCACAATTTGTTTCATGAGGTCCGCCTTTTATCACAGGAATATCTCTATAATTCTTTACTAATCTAGCAACTTCAAGGGCATTTGAATGTGTTGGAGAAGTAGAAGTTATTCCAACAATATCTGGCTCAAAAATTTTAAGTTCTTCTGCTAAAATGTCTAAATGGTTTTTTCTATCTATAGTTGCTCTTGCAGTTAAATCTAAAACTCGAACATCATATTCTTTTCTTAATGCTCCAGCTATATAAGCTAAACCAAGAGGAAAACCTTTCAGTCCCTCTTTGAAATACGGATTGACTAACATTATCTTTGTTTTCATTACTATTTAGTAGTATCTAACCCTAATTAAAATATGCTATTCTATTTTTTGACAAAAAGAAAGATTTATAAGCATAAAGTTATTATTGTCTAAATATGGAACCTAAATTAGATGCTTACGATAAAAGGATATTATTTGAGTTAGATAGGAATGCGAGAATTACTACTTCAAGCATAGCCAAGCAGATAAAAAAATCAAAGCAGTTTGTGGATTATAGAATCAAGAAAATGGAAGAGGAAAAAGTTATTCTTGGATATACAACTGTAATTGATCCATCTAGATTAGGATATATCAGCATGAGAGTTTATCTTAAATTTCATAATATTACTCCTGAACAGCAGACAGAATTAGAAAATGCTTTAATTAAAGACAAGGAAGTATGGTGGCTGGTTAGTTTAGAAGGTATTTGGGATGTGGGTTATGCAATGGCTGTTAATAATTTACTTAATTTTTATGATTATTGGGATAAAATAACGAAGAAATATAGAAAGTTTATTTCAAAGAGTTCTATTGTAGTTTATACTCATATTAGACAATATCCAAAATCTTATCTTATTGGAAAAGATAATTCTGATGAAGGAACTTTGGTTGGAGCCTCAAGGGAAATAATTGAATGTGATGAGTTAGATAAAGGAATATTAAAATTAATTTCAGATAAAGCAAGATTTCCTCTTTTAGATATGGCAATAAAACTTAAAACAAGCCCACAAGTAATTAAAAATCATTTAAAAAAATTAGAAAAATCAGGAATAATTCAAGGTTACAGGGCTTTAATTGATGTTTCTCTTTTAGGATATAGATATTACAAGGCTTATATTAATTTTATTAATACAAATCAATTAAAAGAATTAGAAGATTTTTGTTTCAGGCATCCAAATATTTTAAATGTAAACAGAACTATTGGTGGAAGAGATTTTGAGATAGAACTTCAGGCAAAATCTTTTGATGAATTTGAAAAGATAATGAATGAGATAAGAAAAGCAGTTTCAGGAATGATTGATGATTATGAGTTTGTAATCGCAAGAGAAGAAAAGAAGATGATTTATTTTCCTTTTGACGAAAGTGCAGGAAGCGGAAGAAGAAAGCGATAAGAAGGAATAACTCAAAAAAACATTTACCACTATAAAATTTCTTGTCTTCATTTAAAAGTTCAATATCATTTAAATAAAATTGTCTTTGAAAATATACATTAAATCGCAGATTTTTATTTAAACTGCAAGTTCTATTTTTTAATTGAGGTAGATAAAATGAGTGAAAGTCAAAGTCGTTATAGTATTGTTGAAAGATTAACTCAAATGAAATTAGATATAATTTCTGCGAAACTTGAATTAGATGAAGATTTAAAGACAAAACAGCAGAAATCAGAGCAATTAAAAAAAGATTTGAATGATTGGGAGAATGATATTCAACAGGATACTGAAAGAATAAAAAGATTAAAGAAAAGGGAGATTGAAAGATCTGAAATAGAACATGAAAATGCTAAGGAAAGAAAGAAGAGCAAAGAAACTGCTTTTGATGAAAAGATTCAATCTATTGAAAAGGCTCTTGAAAGAATAGAAGAAATTAGCAAGACATCTCCTACGATTCAATAATAATTTTAATTTATTAAATATATAATCATAATAAAAAGTGAGGCATATAATTAATGTGTAAAAGGTAACAACGCTCCAATCTGCGATTTTCGCTGTGGCAGTTCAAGCTAGATTAAGTTAACGCTAAACAAAGTTGTTTTTTGATTAATTGATTAAAAAGAATATTATCTTCGCGAAGCGATAAAATGTTGCGAAAGCAACCAATTAGTTATGTTCGAAGCATTAAATCATGAATCATACTCTCAAACAAAAATAAAAGGCCATGTGCCGAGAGAATACAATGAAGAAAACAAGCAAAGCCATGTGCTGCTTCCTGGTATAAGTCTGTTGATTTAAAACAGGTTAATTTTATATCGGGCAGGGAAACCTGCCCTTACTAATCTTTAACTCAAGTTTAACTTTAGTAATACTAATCCTTAACTCAAGTTTAACTTTAGTAAGGTTTATAAATAGGCTTTTTTTAGTATTATTATGTATATTGAAAGAGATATTAAAGAGAAATTTGAAAAAATTGCCAAAGTTTATCCTTTGGTTGCTTTAGTTGGAGCTAGGCAAGCAGGCAAAACTACTTTTTTAAAAGAGCATATTAAAAATTTAAAAGCTTCGTATCTTTTATTTGATGATCCCGATATAAGGGAATTATTTGAAGAAGACATCAAAAAATTTGAAATTCAGAATATTGATGGGAAGGATATTTCTGTTTTTGATGAAGTTCAATATGTAAAAGATTCAGGAAGAAAACTAAAATATCTTGCAGATAAAGGAAGGAAGATTTGGTTAACTTCCTCTTCAGAGATTATTTTAGGGAAAGAAGTTCTCTCTTATCTTGTTGGTAGAGTATCTATTTTGAGGCTATATCCTTTTTCATTGCATGAATTTTTAAAAATAAAAAATCAGAAAGAAACAACAAAGAAAATTTCTGAAAGATTAATATGGGAACATGCCCTTTTTGGAGGTTATCCTAAGGTAGTTTTAAATGAAGATATTGAAATGAAGAAAACAATTTTAGCAGATTTATATGACACTATGATTCTAAAAGATATTGCAAGAACTTTTTCGATTGAAGATATAAAATCTTTAGAAAGTTTTAGCAAATATCTTTCTCATAATATTGGGGGACTTGTATCTTATGAAAATCTTTCTAGGGACATTAAAATTTCCTTTCAAACATTAAAAAAATATCTTGATGCGATGGAAAAGAGCTATCTTATATTTAGGGTACAGCCATTTCATTCAAATAAATTAAAGGAAATAACAAAACAGCCAAGAATTTATTTTGTTGATACTGGGCTAAGAAACATAATTGCAAGAAAATTTGAATCTGAAATAGATGGAGCTTTATTTGAAAATTATGTGCTTTCCGAATTTTTGAAATTTGGTTTTGAGCCAAAATATTGGAGAACTAAGACGGGTCTCGAAGTTGATTTTGTTCTTGAAAAAGATTCAGAAGTAATTCCAGTAGAAGTTAAGACTACGTCTCCTGAAAATGTTGAGAGGGGGATGCGTTCTTTTATAGAAGAATACAACCCAAAAAAGGCATTTATTATTTCTTATAAAGGAGAAAAAAGAGAAGAAATTATTGGAAAATGTAAGGTCTTCTTCATTGATATTCTTGAAGCGAGAGAAATGTTGTTAAAAGGGTTTTAGTTTTTGAAAGAAGGTGCAGGAAGCGGAAGAAGAGGGAGAGAAAAACTAGACTTACCCACTACAAACGATAAATTGGAATGTAGAGGGTAAAAACTAGCATATAAAAGCTTTCTAATGTGAATAGAAAGCTTTTTAAATAAGCTTTCTATTGATAATAGATGGATATAAAGAGTATAATAAGGGAACAAAGGAATGAGCTTGAGAGTATTGAGAAGCATGAAAGAATAATTTTGAGAGAGAAGCTCGGAGAAGCAAGAGCTGATTTAAAACACCCGAATATATTAGTGATAACTGGAATTAGAAGATGTGGGAAATCTATATTTTCTTATTTAATAGAAAAAGATAGTAAGTTTGCATATATTAATTTTGATGATGAAAGATTATCTGGAATGAAAGGAGAAGAGTTGAACAAGGTTCTGGAAGCATTTTACGAGCTTTATGGAGATGTTGAATATGTTGTTTTTGATGAAATACAGAATATTCCTCATTGGGAACTTTTTATTAATAGAATGAGAAGAACAAAAAAAGTCATAATAACTGGAAGCAACTCAAATCTTCTTTCTGGAGAACTGGCTACTCATCTTACTGGAAGATATCTCGATATAAGGTTATTTCCTTTTTCATTTATAGAATTTCTTAATCTAAAAAAATTTAAATTTGAAAAAATATATACAACACAGGAAAAATCCATTTTGCTTAATTTTTTAAGAGAATATCTGGAAAATGGGGGTTTGCCAGAATCTTATAAATTTGGAAAATCAATAATAATGAAGTTATATGATGACATAATAACTAAGGATATTCTTTTAAGACATGATATAAATAAGATTGATGAATTAAAGAAACTTGCAAAATATCTTATAACTAATTCTTCCGAAGAATTAAGCTACAGTAAAATGGCTAATGTTCTTGGAGTTAAGCATGTTTCAACTATTTCAAATTGGGTTTCTTATCTTGAAGATTCCTTTTTAATTTTTAGGCTGGAAAAATTTGATTTTAAATTAAAACAGCAATTTATGTCTTCCAAAAAAATTTATTGCATAGATACAGGAATAGTTAATTCCATAGGATTTAAATTTTCAGAGAATAAAGGAAAAATTATAGAAAATGCTGTTGCAATTGAACTGCAAAGAAGAAAATATTCTAAGGGAAATTTAGAAGTTTATTATTGGAAGGATGCGCAAAATAATGAAGTAGATTTTATCCTAAAAGAAGAGAAAAATATAACTCAACTAATTCAAGTTAGTCATATCTCTATAAAAGAAGAAATAAAAAATAGAGAAATTAATTCTTTGTTAAAAGCAAAAAAAGAATTTGGATGCAAGAATCTTTTAGTTATTACTTGGGATTATGAAGCAAAAGAAAAATTTGAGTATTTGGGGATAGAAGAGTCTGTTGTTTTTATTCCTTTGTGGAAATGGCTTTTGAGTATTTGACAAAGGTGCAGGAAGCGGAGGAAGAGGGGAAAGAATAAAAAGAGAGATTTCTTAGATGGATTAAGAGGGGAAGATGAAAAAAGAAGAAAAAGAAGCGACAAAAGTTTATGATTTTATGGCTGAGCATTATCATAATTGGAGAACAAAAAACAATCCAAAAGGCTGGTTTTATAATGAATTACTGGAAATGCCAGCAACACTTGAATTGCTTGGAAATGTTCAAGGAAAAAAGATTCTTGATTTTGGATGCGGAAGCGGAATTTATGCAAAACTTCTTACAAAAAAAGGAGCAAATGTAAAAGGATTTGACATTTCAAAAGAAATGCTTGAGATTGCAAGAAGAGAAAATCCTAAATTAGATTTAAGGCAAGGTTCTGGTTATAAAATTCCTTTTAATGAAAAGATTGACATTGTTTTTGCAGCTCTGGTAATTGATTACTTTGATAATTGGGATAAAGCATTCAAAGAAGTTTCAAGAGTCCTGAATAAAGGAGGAATTTTTGTATTTTCAGGAGGAAATCCTGTTTCAGAATGTGTACAGAAAGTAATTGTTGGTAAAAAAAGATACAAAGTTCTTGGGCTAAGAAGTTATTTTGATGAAAAAGTTCATCATGCAGACTGGTCATATAAGAATGGAAAAACAGTTAGTGTTCCAAGTTATCATAAAACATATGAAACAATTATAAAAACTATAATTAGAAATGGATTTGAAATAATTGACTATAAGGATTGTTTTCCAATTAAAAAAGCCAAAAGGCTTTTCCCAGAAGATTACAGAACAAACACCAAATCCCCTTATTTCTGCGTCTGGAAAGTGAGGAAAAGATGAATCCAATCCTTATCGGGCTGATATTTGCAGTTTTATCTCCGATTATTTGGGCGTTCATGAATAATCTTGATAATTATTTTGTTAAAACTAGAATAAAAAAAGTATTTAGTTATACAATACTTGCAGGAATTGCAAATTTTACATTTGGTTTTGTTCTTGCTTTATTTTTGGATTGGACTTCTTTTCCTTTAAGTGCAATAATCTGGCCGACAATTTCCGGACTTTTGTATGGTTCAATGTACTTTGCCTATTATTTTCTTTTAAAAACAGAAGATATATCTGATTTAACAGGACTTTTTTATCTTTATCCAATTCTTGTTGCTATTCTATCTTTTTTTATTTTGGGAGAAGTCCTTCCGTTTATAGGTTATATTGGGATTTTAATGATTCTTTCTGGTGCATTGATGATTTCATTAAGAATTCATAAACTAAGCGGGAAACTCGTTTTAAAATTCATGTTTATCATGATTCTGCTTGCAGGAGCTTATGAATTTTTAGTTAAAGTGGCTACAGACAATATGCCTGTCTGGAATGGTGTTGCAGTAGAATTTATGGCGATAGGGCTGGTTGTATTTTTTGGACTTTTTTCCAGAAATGTAAGAAAAGGAATAAAATCAGAATTAAAAAATCTCAAAATTGCTTTCATGATAGAATTTTTCACATTTTTATCTATTGCTGCTGTTTTTATTGCTATGAATAATCTGAAGGCAACAATAGTTTCTTCAATTGCTGCAATTCAGCCAATTTTTGCATTATTATTTGAAAGAGTATTTGAGAGAATTTCTGGAAAGAAGCTTACAAAGGACGAGAGAATTACTTGGAGAAAAGTTATAGCTATTCTTTTAATTGTAATTGGTGTCGCTATTCTTTTTGGTTTGGCTGGGTTTTAATTCTGTCTGTTTGAGAAAGCCAAAGACTAATTATTTAAACTCAAAATTCTTAATTAAATTATAAGGAGGTAGATAAATTATGGATATGAAAATGAACAAGAAAGATCTTGAACACATGCAGATGCATAAAAAGAAAAAAGGAGCAATGATGCTTATCCTTGGATTAATTATTCTTATAAATGCATATTGGCCATTCATTAGTTGGTGGGGACTTCTTGGTTTAGTTGTGGCCTTAGCAGGTCTTAAGAAACTAATAATGCCTGGATGCTGTCATCATGGTTGCTAGGGCAGAATAAATTTTATTTTTTTATTTTTTGGGATTTAGGTTAGTTTGAGTGGGTT
>Ga0315275_10000787_pt1 | contig 26570 bp, 23 predicted proteins | sample YL17G03_0_MG_FD_205557 | JGI IMG/M metagenome (GOLD analysis project Ga0315275, IMG submission 205557) | Sediment microbial communities from Yellowstone Lake, YNP, Wyoming, USA - YL17G03_0 | ecosystem: Environmental > Aquatic > Freshwater > Lake > Sediment | place: USA: Wyoming | collected...
GCGCCGGTACCAGCGAGCCCTGAAGCAGCGCAATGCCGCGCTGAGGGCCGAGGCGCCTGAACAGGTCGTCCGCGCCTGGGATCCGGAACTGCTGGAGTCTGGCCGCGTCCTGGCTACTTCTCGCCGCGAATACTTCACCCGGCTCCAACCACACGTCGCAACAGTCGGCGAACGACTCCTGGGCACGACGATTGAACTGTCACTCAGCGATGGCTGGGCAGCCGGGACCGAACTGCAGGATGCGCTGGAGCACTCATGGCCCAGGGACCGGGAGCGGGGCACGACCCATGCTGGGCCGCATCGGGCCGATCTGTCGATCCGGGTTGCCGGAGACCTGGCCAAGCATCGTGTGTCACGTGGCCAGCAGAAACTGACGGCCTCGGCGATGCTGCTGGGGCAGCTTCTGTGCGATGACGCGTTGGGCAGTCCGACGGCAGCGTTACTTGTGGATGACCCTGCGGCGGAACTCGACAAGACCAACCTGGAACGGCTGATTTCGGTGGTTCTAGAGCTGCCAGGTCAGCTCTTCGTCACCGCCCTGGACCCAGCCATGGTGGCGTTCCAGCGGCTCCCCGTGGCGCGAAGGTTTCACGTGGAACACGGCAAAATCACCCCTCTGCTATAATCCTGCGTCACTCTGAACCGGGTATCCCATGAGCTCCGCGGACGTCTACGACTCCAGTAAAATCAAAGTCTTAAAAGGCCTCGATGCGGTCCGCAAACGCCCGGGAATGTACATCGGCGACACCGATGACGGGTCCGGCTTGCACCACATGGTCTTCGAGGTCCTGGACAACTCGATTGACGAAGCGCTCGCCGGTCACTGCACCAATATCATCGTCACCATCCACGCCGACCAGTCCGTCACGGTTCAGGACGACGGCCGTGGAATTCCTGTGGATATCCATCCGGAGGAGGGGGTTTCGGCGGCGGAAGTCATCCTCACCGTCCTGCACGCGGGCGGCAAGTTCGACGACTCCTCGTACAAGGTTTCGGGCGGTCTGCACGGCGTCGGCGTCTCGGTCGTCAACGCGCTTTCGGAAACCCTGAACCTCACGATTTATCGCGACGGCAAGACCTACACGCAGGAATACCGCCTTGGTGAGCCGGTTTCGCCGCTCGCGGTCACTGGCACCAACGACAAGCGCGGCACCACGATCCGCTTCAAGCCCAGCGACACGATCTTCACCAACATCGAGTTCGAATACGAAATCCTGCAGAAGCGCCTGCGCGAACTCTCGTTCCTGAATTCCGGTGTACGAATCGAACTCGTCGACGAGCGCGACGAGCGCCGCGAGACCTTCCACTACGAAGGCGGCATCAAGGAGTTCGTCAGGTACCTGAATCGCAGCAAAACTGCAGTTCACGAATCAATCTTCTGGTTTCGCGGCGAGCGCGACGGCATCGTCGTGGAAATCGCGCTGCAGTGGAACGACTCCTACGCAGAGACGATGTACTGCTTCACCAACAACATCCCGCAGAAAGACGGTGGCACGCACCTCGCCGGGTTCCGTGCAGCGCTCACGCGCACGCTGAACGACTACATCGAAGGCGAGATGGCGAACAAGAAGGACAAGGTGCCGACCACGGGCGACGACTCGCGCGAAGGTCTCACCGCTGTCATGTCCGTGAAATTGAGCGACCCGAAATTCTCGTCGCAGACCAAGGACAAGCTGGTCTCGTCCGAAGTGAAGAGCGTGGTCGAGGCGATCGCGAGCGAAAAGCTCGGCGAATTCCTGCTCGAGCAACCCGCGCAGGCCAAGGCCATCGTCAACAAGATCATCGACGCGGCTCGTGCGCGTGATGCCGCGCGCAAGGCACGCGAGCTCACTCGACGCAAGGGCGCGCTCGACATCGCGGGCCTGCCCGGCAAGCTTGCGGACTGCCAGGAAAAAGATCCGGCGAAGTCCGAGTTGTTCATCGTCGAGGGCGATTCCGCCGGCGGCTCCGCCAAGCAGGGTCGCGATCGCCGTTCGCAGGCCATCCTGCCGCTGAAGGGCAAGATCCTGAACGTGGAGCGCGCGCGCTTCGACAAGATGCTGTCGTCGGCCGAAGTCGGCACGCTGATCACCGCGCTCGGTTGCGGCATCGGCAAGGACGAGCTCGATCTCGCCAAGCTGCGCTACCACCGCATCATCATCATGACCGACGCGGACGTGGACGGTTCGCACATACGCACGCTGCTGCTCACGTTCTTCTACCGGCAGATCCCGAACCTGATCGAGCGCGGCCACGTCTACATCGCGCAGCCGCCGCTCTACAAGGTGAAGAAGGGCAAGAGCGAGAACTACGTGAAGGACGACGTCGAGCTCAACCAGATCCTGCTGCGTACTGCGCTCGAAGGCGCTTCGCTCGTCGTGCGCGATTCGTCGGTGCCGATGCTGGAAGGCGCGCTCGAAACGCTGGCCCGCAAGTACATGGATTTCCAGAACGCGGTGCGCAAGTCGCCGCGGCGCTACGACTCGCACGTGCTCGAGCAGATGCTGCACCTGCCGGAGATCGGGGTCGCCGATCGCGAAGACCCGGACAAGCTCACTACCTGGGGTGCGCAGCTCGAGAAGATGCTGAACGACATCCCACAGGCGGGGCGCCACTACACCGTGACGCTGCAGCCGGGCACGCCGCCGCACCTCGTCGTCACGCGCGTCGAACACGGCAACGCTGTCGAGAAGCACCTGCACCGCGAGTTTTTCAATTCGAGCGAATACCGCCGGATCACGGATCTCTCGCGCACATTGGTCGGGTTGTTCGGCGCAGGCGCCATCGTGCGTCGCGGCGACAACGAGCAGACCGTCGACAGCTTCAAGGAAGCCATCAACTGGCTGCTCGACGAAGCGCGGCGCGGCCAGACGATCCAGCGCTACAAGGGTCTCGGCGAGATGAACCCCGAGCAGCTGTGGGACACGACCATCAATCCCGAAACGCGCCGGCTGGTGCAGGTGCGCATCGAGGACGCGCACGTCGCGAACGAACTGTTCTCGACGCTGATGGGTGACGAAGTCGAACCGCGGCGCGAATTCATCGAACGCAACGCGCTGCTGGTGTCGAACCTCGACGTTTGATCCTCAGCTCTTTGTCGCATCAGTTTCGGTCAAGGAACGGCCCTCGGGGTGTTGACAGAGCGCCGTTGGACGGCAAGCCGCTGCGCATGATTTAACCCCGCAGGTCTCGGTCCGCCGTTTACAGGAATGCACACCCTGCAAACGGAGTCCGAGCCATGAGCATTACGATCCGCCGCCGCACATTTCTCGCCGCCGCAACGGCTGCGGCGCTCGTCGTCGCCATCGCCCCTTTGGCTGTGTCGCGAGCCGAGTCACTCGCGCGCGTCGACGTGTATGACCGCAGTGCCGGCGAGGCCTTGCCCATCTACCGCCATCACGGGCGCAGATATGTCGCAGGCCAACCCGGCAACGAGTACGCCGTCCGTATCCGCAATTGCACCGACCAGCGACTGCTGGCCGTGCTGAGCGTCGATGGCGTCAACGCGGTGACCGGCGAAACCGCGTCGCCCGACCAATCGGGGTACGTCATCGAGCCCGGCGGTTATGTGACGGTCCAAGGCTGGCGCAAGGACCTGGAACGGACCGCGGCGTTCTACTTCTCCGACCCGGAAGCCGCGTATGCCGCTCGCACCGGACGACCAGGCGACCTCGGAGTCATCGGCGTGGCGCTGTTTCGCGAGCGGCCGCTCGAACGCCAGGGCTGGCTGAGCAGCGAGCGACGATCTGCGTCACCCCCAGCGCGAGAGAAGGCGGAGGCCGATGCTGCGGGCAAAGCGGCCGACGGCCGCGCCGCCAGTTCAAACGCAGCGGCGCCGGCGATGCAGGAGCCGTCCCTCGGCACCGGACACGGGCGCGGGGAATACTCGCCCGTGCAGCAGGTCGAATTCGAGCGCGCCAGCACGCGGCCGGACGAACTGGTCGCCATCCGGTACGAGCGCCGCGAGACGTTGGTCGCGTTGGGCGTCCTGCCGGTGACGAGGCACGGGTCGAGGGATCCCGATCCGTTCCCGGGCGCGCTGAGTTTCGTCCCGGATCCGTGACCCGCGTGATTGCTGCAGCCGTCGCGCCGCTCGATACTGCCCGACGGATGCACACCCGCAACGCCGAGATGGGGCCACGCACTGACGAGGCGCTGATGCGTGCCTACGGTCAAGGCGATGCGCGGGCGTTCGAGACACTGTATGCGCGACACAAAGGCGCTACGTACCGCTACTTCCTGCGCCACGCGGGTGGTGACACGGCCACGGCGGACGAACTGCACCAGGACCTCTGGCTGCGGGTGATCGGTGCGCGCGAGCGCTACGAGACGCAGGCAAAATTTTCCACGTGGCTGTACACGCTCGCACGGCATCGCCTGGTCGACCACTGGCGTTCGCGCCATGGCGTCTCGCTGGCGTCCCTCGAGGACGCAGCGATCGTCACGCAGGCGGAGGAGAGCGTGGCTGCGTCCCGCGACGTCGACGACGACCCACTGCACGCGTCGATCGACGCAGAAACCCGCCGCCGTCTCGTTGCCGCGCTCGCCGACGTGCCGCCGCTGCAACGGGACGCATTTCTGCTGCACATCGAGGGCGGACTCTCGCTCGACGAGATTGCGAGCCTCACTGCCACTTCGGGTGAAACGGTGAAGAGCCGCTTGCGCTACGCGTACCGTCGGTTGCGCGAGACGCTGGAGGACCTGCAATGAGCAATCACGACCGCGAAGGCTCGCATCCGTCGAACAGCGATGCCGCGTTGGAACGTGCGTGGCGCGAGACGTCGGACGAACAGCCGCCTGCGCACCTCGACGCTGCGATCATCGCGGCAGCGCGCAAGTCCGTCCCGGACCGCGGCGAGCAACCGATCACGGCCCCAGTCCACGTCCAGTCGCGGAGCTGGCTGACCCAGTGGCAACCACTGGCTGCTGCGGCCGCTGTTGCGGGGCTGGCGTTCGTCCTGCTGCAGACGTTGCCGCGTGAACACGATCTCGCGCCGTCAATGCAGCGGAAGGAGTCGGCTCCGGTGCCGGCCTCGGCGAAGCCGCAGGCTTCGGCGGCGCAGGAAACGACCGACAACAGGCAGGCGCCCAGTGCCGATGGGACTGTGGGCCTGCACGAGCCTGCCGCCGTTCCCGACCAAGCACCGTCGCAAAGCGCAGTCCTCGTGCCGCCGGCTACGCCTGTTCCACCGGCGACGACAGCCGAGGTAACCGCCGCGGCAGCGCCATCGTCACCGGCTCGCGAGAGAAACCTCGGCAACGCAGCGCCGCTCGATGCCGCGGCATGGGCCGCAAAGATCGTGGCGCTGCACGCATCCGGCGACGTCACCGCAGCGGAGCAAGCGCTGCGGGCGTTTCGCGCTACCGATCCAGACGCCGATACGTACCTGCCGGACTCGCTCCGCGACTGGGCCCGAACGGTGCAGTGACGACGCCTGCTGCATCGACCAATGCAAAGGGGCCCTCCTGCGAGGGCCCCTTGGTTTTCAACACACTCGAAGCAGCGACTGCCTATTTCGGCAGCTTGGCGTAATACGCAGCCAGGTCGGCGACGTCGGCCGGCGTCAGCTTCTTCGCGGCCTTGGCCATCTTGGCGTCCTTGGTCCGCGTACCGTTCTGGTACTCGGTGATCGCCTTGGTGAAATCAGCGACCGACATGCCGGCGATGGCCGAATTCTCGTCGTCGCCCTTGCCGTCATCGCCATGGCAGTCAACGCAAGCCGCTTCGGCCTTGGTCTTGCCAGCGGCGGCGTCGCCCGCGTAGGACGGGCCGGCCAGCAACGCGAGAGCGGAGGCCAGCGCAAGAATCGAAAGCTTGTTCATCGTACGACTTCCTCGGTAGTGAAAGACCGCTTGGTCGGCGGGGAATGCATTAGACCAATGGCCGTCCCCGCCACGGATGAGAAGATGTACTTATACCAGGACGCAGCCGGTCAGCCCCGGGCCGGGCGAGCCCGGCAACCCCGCTGAATAACCAACAACCCTGAATCTGACACTCTGGGGACCGGCGAATTCCCTCGCGGCACATGAACTGAAATCTATGAATCGGGAGGAGCAATTTATGCACGTTCGCACGCTGCTGCTGGCCGTCGCGGCCACCCTGTCCACGGCGCCGTTTGCAGCCCTGGCCAGAACCGAATCCACGGCCAGGTTCTGCGAGACCCAGTACTCCAGGGAATGCCAGGCAGCTGTGACGCCGTCGCAGATTCTCGAGCGCTTCAAGCAAGGCAACGAGCGTTTCGCCAGTGGGCACGGCACCCACCGCAACTATAGCCAGCAGGTCAAGGAAACGGCCAAGGGCCAATTCCCGCTCGCCAGCATCGTCTCCTGCATCGATTCGCGCGCACCGGCGGAGCTGGTCCTGGACCAGGGCATCGGCGACGTCTTCAACGCACGCGTGGCTGGCAACGTCATCAACGAGGACATCCTCGGCAGTCTCGAGTTCGCGTCGAAGGTGGCTGGCGCGAAGCTGATCGTCGTGATGGGTCACACGAGCTGTGGCGCCGTCAAGGGCGCTTGCGACAACGTGCAGATGGGCAACCTCACTGGCCTGCTCGCGAAGATCCAGCCGGCCGTCGCGGCAGTGCCGAGCAAGACGGGCGCGGACCGTTCCTCGAAGAACTACGAGTTCGTCGAGCTGGTTGCCGCGGCCAACGTGCGGCAGAACGTGCAGCTGATCCGCGACCGCAGTCCCATCCTCAAGGAGATGGAGGACAAGGGCGAGATCAAGATCGTCGGCGCGATGTACGACGTTGCGTCCGGCAAGGTCAGTTGGTACGAATAAGGGTGGCGGCCGGTTGGGAGGGGTACGCCAGCGAGCGCGAACGGGGCCTGCAACAGCGCGCCTGGAGGGGTCGTCCGGGTCACAGTTTATTGTTGCAAAGAAATTTATAGTTCGCTTCTAATGATCGTATCTGTTATCTATTTGTTCGTATTTATTAAACAAACATTTTAACAGCCAAAGGGCTTTTATCGACCTGCTGTATGCGCCTTTTGAGCCGCAAGGGAATCGCAGTAAGTTGCCCCGAAGCGCGCCTCGTTCCTTGATGCCACGAAGGGACGACCTGACCGGCAACCCGCGCGCAGCGGCGCGCTACGATGGCGGCGCGTTGGGCACACGCAAGCGGAGGCGCGCATGACATCCGACCTCAGTTTCGTCGAATACGTTTGCGAGCAGATCCGCGGTGCCGGCCGCGTGTCGCACCGCAGGATGTTCGGCGAGTTCGCCGTCTACTGCGACGGCAAGGTCGTCGCGCTCGTCTGCGACAACCAGTTCTTCCTGAAGCCGACGGCGCCGGGCAAGGCGTTGCTCGACCCGGTGAAAGAGGCGCCGCCGTATCCGGGCGCCAAACCCTACTACCTGCTCGACGCGCAGCTCGACGAGGCGGAGGTTGCCACTGCAATCGTGCGTGCCACGGCCGACGCGTTACCGGCACCGAAGGTGAAGCCCGCACCGCAACCCAGATCGAGCGTGAAGGCGAAGCCGAAGCCGAAGCCGAAGCGGAAATGAGGGCTGCATACCTCTCCCAGATCGTGGGAGAGGCGCGAGCAAATCAGCGCGGCTGACCGCCCGGTTGCGCCACGATCTCGGCAATCTTGGCCTCGATCCAGCGCTGCGCGCGCTCGTTCACTTCGCGCGGCGTCAGCCCCGTCGGGTCGATCGGCGGCCCGATCACGACGCGGATCGTGCCGGCCTTTTTCAGCAGGCTGCGACGACGCCAGAAATAGCCGGAGTTGTGCGCGATCGGCACGACCGGCGCTCCCGTCTCGCACGCGAGCAGCGCGCCGCTGACGCCGTACTTCCGGGTCTGCCCCGGAGCCACGCGCGTGCCCTCGGGGTACACGATCACGCCCATGCCCGAGGCCAGGCGTTCACGTCCCTGCTGCACCATCTGGTTCACGGCCGAATGGCCGGCACGACGGTTGATCGCGATCGGGTTGAAGGTCTTCACCGCCCAGCCGACGATCGGGATCCAGATGACCTCGCGCTTGAGCGACCACGACGCCGGCGGTACGACGAACATCTGTGCCAGCGTTTCCCACACCGAGGAATGCTTCCACAGCGAGACGAACGGGCGGGCAGGCAGGTTTTCCTGCCCTTCGATGACGTACCCCAGCCCGCAAACCACCTTGGCGAGCCAGGTCAGGGACAGGCCCCAGGCCCGCGGGACCACGTAACGCTGCTCGATGGTGAGCGGCAGCAGCGCCGACAGCAGCACGATGACGCCGAAGACGCCGGTGCCAAGGAAGAGCAGCACCGTGTAAATCACCGAGCGTATCCATTGCAGCATCCGCTTCAGCCCGGCAACCGCGACAGGTCGGCCACGCGCATGAACAGGCCACGCATGCGATTCAGCAGCGCCAGTCGATTCGCACGCAGGGCAGGATCGTCCGCGTTGACCATGACGGAATCGAAGAAGTCGTCGACCGCCTTGCGCAGTGCTGCGAGCTCCTGCAGCGCCGGGGTGTAGTCGCGCGCCGCGAACATCGGTTCGACATCGCGCGCGATCGCCACCACCTGCTCGGCCAGCACTTGCTCCGCGGGGTCGACGAGCTGCGATTCATCGACCGTTGCGCCAACGGGCTCCGACACTTTCTTCAGGATGTTGGCAATGCGCTTGTTGGCCGCCGCGAGGCTCGTCGCGTCCGGCAGTTGCAGGAACTGCACCAGTGCGCGCAGCCGCGCGTCGAAATCCAGCGCCGACGCGGGGCGAGTCGCCAGCACGGCGTCGAACGCTTCGACCGAAACAGTGATATCGGCGGTTCCTTCCACGTAATAAGCGCGCAGGCGTTCGATCACATAGTCGTACACCTCGACCGCAAGTTTTTCAGCATCCAGCGCGCCCAGCGGCTTGCCCTGCTCGGCCGCGACACGCGCCATGTCGGCTCGCGCAGCTGCGACGGCCTGGCCGATCAGTTGCTGCAGGTCGAGGTCGAGCCCGCGCTCGATCGAAGTGCGCAGCAAGCCGAGTGCCGCACGGCGCAGCCCGAACGGGTCGCGCGTGCCGGTGGGCTTCTGGCCCGTGGCATAGATGCCCGCGATGGTGTCGAGCTTGTCCGCAATCGAGAGCGCCATGCCCGTACGGGTGGCCGGCAGGGCGTCGCCCGCAAAGCGGGGCAGGTACTGCTCGCGCAGCGCCTCTGCGACTTCGGCCGGTTCGTGATCGTGCAGCGCGTAATAGCGGCCCATCAGGCCCTGCAGTTCGGGGAACTCGCCCACCATGTTGGTGAGCAGGTCGCACTTGCTGAGTTCGGCGGCACGATCGGCCAGCGCCTGGTCGCCGCCGATGGTCGCCGCAATGGATTTGGCCAGAGCGCGCACGCGCTCCGACTTGTCGTGCAGCGAGCCGAGCAGCGTCTGGAACGTCACGCGCTGCAACGCTTCGACCTGCGCTGACAGCGGCTTCTGCCGGTCGGTCTTATAGAAGAACGCTGCATCGGTCAGGCGCGGGCGCACGACCCGCTCGTTGCCGGCGATCACCTGTGACGGGTCGCGGCTTTCAATGTTGGCAACCGTGATGAACCAGGGCATGAGCTTCCCCTGCGCGTCGCGTACAGGGAAATATCGCTGGTGCTCCTGCATCGTGGCGATCGGCACTTCGGGCGGCAGTTCGAGGAACTGCGGATCGAAACGTCCCGCCAGCGGGACGGGCCATTCGACCAGGCCCGTGACCTCGTCGAGCAGCGCGTCGTCGATGACGGCGGTGCCGTCCAGCCGCTCGGCCGCGGCCGTGACGCCGGCACGAATGCTGTCCCGGCGCGCATTCACGTCCGCCATGACCTTGCCGCGCTTGAGCAGCGTTCCGACGTACGACGCCGGGCTCGCGATCTTCAGCGCCTTCGGCGCCATGAAGCGGTGGCCGTAGGTGAGGTTGCCCGCCTTCTGGCCGAGGATTTCGGCTGCGACGACGTCCTTGCCCCACAACATCAGCGCCCAGTGCACCGGACGCACGAACTGAGTTTCGCCGGCACCCCAGCGCATGCGCCTGGCGATCGGCAGGGCATCGAGCGCTGCGGCGACGATGCCGGGGAGCAGGTCGACGGTGCGTGCACCCGTCTCGGTGCCGCGGAACACCAGCCATTCACCCTTCGGCGTTTCGATCTTTTCGAGCGCCGACACTTCGGCGCCGCAGCCGCGCGCGAACGCCAGGGCCGCCTGCGTGGGAGCACCGCTTGCATCGAACGCGGCCTTCACGGGCGGACCGCGCTTTTCGAGCGAACGGTCCGGTTGTTGTTCGATGAGTTTCTTCACGCGCACGGCCAGCCGGCGCGGGGTCGCAAACGCCTCGAGCGACTTGTAAGCGATGCCGGCGTCCTTGAGCCCCTTGGCCACGCCGTCGGCAAACGCGGCGCTCAGGTTGAGCAGCGACTTGGGCGGCAGCTCTTCGGTGCCGATCTCGACCAGGAAATCGCGGAAGGCGCTCATGCCAGGCCTCCCGTCGGGGAGCCTCCCGTATTGCCAGTGGAAATAGGGGAGGTTCCCCTCTCCGGCAGCGGTGGATCCACGTGCAAAATAGGGGAGCCTCCCCTATTTCCAGAAATAGGTGAGCGTCCCCTGTTTTCGAGCATCGGGAACCCGAGCGCTTCACGGCTGGCGTAATACGCCTCGGCCACGCCGCGAGCCAGCGTGCGCACGCGCAGGATGTAGCGCTGGCGCTCCGTGACCGAGATCGCCTTGCGCGCGTCGAGCAGGTTGAACGTGTGCGAGGTCTTGAGCATCCGCTCGTAGGCCGGCAGCGCGAGCTTGGCTGCGAGGACCGCCAGGCACTCTTTCTCGTGGGCGTCGAACTGGCGGAACAGTTCGTCGACATCGGCGTATTCGAAGTTGTACTTCGACTGCTCGACTTCGTTCTGGTGGTAGACGTCGCCATACGTGACGCGGCCGAGCGGGCCGTCGGTCCAGACGAGATCGAATACGCTTTCGACACCCTGCAGGTACATCGCGAGGCGCTCGAGGCCGTAGGTGATCTCGCCCATCACGGGCCGGCAGTCGAGCCCGCCCACCTGCTGGAAGTACGTGAACTGCGTGACCTCCATGCCGTTCAGCCAGATCTCCCAGCCGAGGCCCCAGGCGCCGAGCGTCGGCGATTCCCAGTTGTCTTCGACCAGCCGGACGTCGTGCACGAGCGGGTCGATACCGACGGCGCGCAGCGAGCCTAGGTACAGCTCGATCATGTCGGGTGGCGAAGGTTTGATCACCACCTGGTACTGGTAGTAGTGCTGGAGACGGAACGGGTTGTCGCCGTAGCGGCCATCGGTCGGGCGACGCGAAGGCTGCACGTAGGCGGCGCTCCAGGGCTCGGGCCCGACCGCGCGCAGGAACGTGGCCGTGTGGAACGTACCCGCGCCGACCTCCATGTCGTAGGGCTGCAGGATGACGCAACCCCGCTCGGCCCAATAGCGTTGCAGCGTGAGCAGGAGGTCCTGGAAGGTGCGGGGAGGTTGGGCCACTTTGGGCATGGGAACGCTCAGGGGTCGCGCAAAGTGCGGCAGTATAGCAATCGCACGAGGTTCGTCCGTGCGTCAAGATAGTTAACTTATAGATGAAAAACTATGTTTTTGAATAGCATTTTTTGTCTGTTTATATAGTAATTATTAATTTCGTTGCACTCAACGAATGGCACTGACTAGCAGCGGTGCAGCGGCGAGTTTCGATAATTTAGAACGCGGTGTTATTGACCGACCCGTGCCGCCAGTCGCTCGCGGTATTCGTCGAGCGGAAACAGCGCGACCTCGCCCGAACTCTGGTCCCGGACGCCGTCCTTGAAGTCGAATGGGTTGTCGACGTCCTTGATGAGCCGCAGCATGTAGATGTTCACCAGCGCGACGAACGGCACCAGCAGCGACTCGGCGATCATGCCCTTGAAGCGCGCGATCATCATCAGCGAGACGATCATCACGATCAGCACTTCGAGCAGGGCGTAGGCGGGCGGGAGGAACCCGGTGCGCACGATCACGTCGATGCGGCTGACGCATCTTCGCACCATCAGCAGCTGCGGCACGGCCCGCGAGGCGTACGGCCCGGCCCCGGCGCGTTCGAGTTGCTGCAGCACTTCGCTCAGCCGGGTCATGGCGGCGTAGACCTCCGGCGTGGAGACGCGTTGCAGCAACCAGGCCCGAATCGCGTCGGTCAGCACCAGCAGTTCACGCCGCAGGTCGGTCAGGTCCAGGGCCGGACGGTTCGTCGCTGCCAGCACGAAGATCTCCTCCATGGTCTCGAGGGTGCAGGACAGGTCGGCCGGCAGCTTCTCGGCTTCCTTGTAGTCGGCCATGGTGCCGGCCAGCAGGAAACCGATCAGGAATACGCCGGAGGTCAGGATGATGCCGACGTCCGAGAAATCGATCAGCCCCTCGAAACCGAGCACGCGTTCGAGGAACAGCTTCAGGCCGAGCAGGGCCAGCACGACCGGCAAGGTCGAGACCATCAATTTCCACTTGAGCACGCAACCTCCCCTCGGGTCCTGCGATCATAGCCAGGACCACTGGCCGCTCCGTTCTAGCATGCGGCCGCAGACGATGCGCGTCGATAGCTCAGCGAGATGTACCCCATGACGGCACACATTCAGAACGACGAGTCGGCCGGCAAGCTGGTGAAGTACCTGCTCGAGAAGGGGCTGGGGGGGTTCCCGCCGCTGTCGAGCGCCGCGAACCTGGCCGATGAATACCTGATCGACCGAGACTTCGACAGCAACGACGAGCGCGTGGCTGCGCTGATCAAGTGGGAGATGACCAAGAACTTCACGACCGGATTCATCACCGGTCTCGGGGGCATCGTCACGTTGCCGGTCGGCGTCCCGTCGGCGCTCGGGGCGTCCTGGCTCATCCAGGCCCGCATGGCCGGTGCCATCGCCCGGATCTACGGGCACGACCTCGCGGACGAGCGCATACGAACGCTGATCCTGTTGAGCCTGGCGGGAGATGTCGCAAAGGCAGCCATGTCGGACCTCGGCATCAACCTGGGCTCGAAGCTGCCGCAGTCGGCGATGAAGCAGGTGCCAGGCCGCGCGCTGGTCGAAATCAACAAGCGGATCGGAATGCGGCTGCTGGCCAAAGCAGGGCAGCGCGGCCTCGCCCAGTTTCCCAAGGCGATCCCCGTCGTCGGTGGCGTGGTCGGCGGCGCGTTCGATGCGGTGGTGTGCCGCATGGTGGGTCGGACCGCGAAGAAGCTGTTCCGGCCGGTCGCCGACCAGTAGCCGGGGTCAGAGGAATCTTTCGATGATGGCGTGCACGTTCACGCGCGCGCGCAGCTTGGCGCAGATCAGGAACGTGCCGACCAGCTTGCGGTGCAGGAAAATCGTCGCGGGCGGCGGCGAGCGCAAGCCCTTGCCGAAAGCTACGGCGAGGCCGAGGTCGCGCGCCCGAACGGCAAGCCCCGACCCGGCAAAATCGTAAGGCCCGCGGTGCACGAGCGGCTCGCATGCGAGCCGGAGGATGTCCGCAGCATTGCGGATCATGGCCTCGGGATCGTCCGGGTGGGCGTAACCGATCGCAAACATGGCCGCGCGCAGCGCAGTGTCGTCACCGGCGATCATGGCGCGGCAGACGTCGCGGTAGCTGGCAACGAGCGCGGCGGGATACTCACCAGCGGAGCCCAGGTCGAGCAGTGCGAGCTGCTGTGTCGCCGGCAGGTAGAGGTAGTTCGCGAAATTGGGGTCGGTCTGCACGAAGCGGAATTCGAACAATTCGCGGAACATCAGCTCGTACAGCGTGCGGGCGACGGCGTTGCGCCGCGCTTGCGGTACGGCCTCGCTCGCCAGGGCTTCCAGCGGTTCGCCGTCGATCCAGTCCATCGCAAGCACGTGCCGCGTCGTGAGCGTGCGATCGACGCGCGGCACGACGACGTCGGGCATGACGGCGACCAGCTTGCGGTAACGCTCGAGGTTGCGGGCCTCGCTCTCGTAGTCCGTCTCGAGCTTGAGCTGGCGCTTGGCCTCATTTGCGAGCGCGGGCACGTCGAGCTGCAGCGGCAGGAAGTCGAGGCGTCGCAGCAGCGTGGCGAGGTTGTCGACGTCGCTGTCCACGCTGCGTGCCACGCCGGGATACTGGATCTTGAGCGCGAGTTCGCGCCCGCCGAGCTTCCGTGCGCGGTGGATCTGGCCAATGGACGCTGCCGCGACGGACTCGAAATCGAAGTGCGCGAATTTTTCCTGCCAACCCTTGCCGTACTCGCGACCCAGCACGCGCCGCAGCTGGCTGTCGGGCATCGAGTAGCCTTGTGAACGGAGCACGTCGAGCGCGCGGCGGAATTCCTCGGGTACGAGTTCTTCGCCCGACAGCGAAATCAGCTGACCGAGCTTCATCGCGGGTCCCCGCAGCACCGCGAGCCTGCGCGCGAGCATCTCGGCGTTGCCCGGGGTGAGCAGCGAAGCCGCCAGGTCGACAGGCTTGCCGGACGACAGTTGCCGCGCCGTGCCCACGGCCGCAGACAGTGCGAGTTCGCCGGTCAGCATGCCGAAGCGCAGCGCCCGACCCAGGCGGGAGGTCGGGACAGCGCCACTCTTGCGCTTGGTGTCGACAGGCATGGTTACGGCGAGAGCTGCAGGGCGATGACGGTGCTATCCGCATCGTAGACCCACACACCGCAGGGCGGGGGTCTAAGTCAGGTGTACGCCTGGTACTTCTCGAGGTAACGCACCGGTTTCGACAACGCATCGCGCCGGAACGGGTCACCGAGTTCCTGCGTCAGCATCATCTCGATTACCGTGCACTTGCCTGCGGCCTGCGCTTGCACCGAGGCCTGCAGCGCCGGGCCAACATCAGACAGCTTGTCGACCGTCACTCCTTCGCACCCGAACGCCTTTGCGACCGCCGCCCAGCTCGGGCTGTCGAGGTTCACGGCGTTGAAGCGTTGCGAGTAGAAGTCGACGTGGTTCTTCTTCTCGGCACCCCACTGGCCGTTGTTGAACACGATCACCGTCACGCCGATTTTCTCGCGTGCGCAGGTGAGCAGCTCGTTGAGGCTGATGCCCCACGCGCCGTCCCCCACGTACGCGATGGCCGGCCGGTCCGGCGACGCGATCTTTGCGCCGCACGCCACGGGGAATGCGTAGCCGCAGTTGCCGAAGCTCATCGCCGCAAACATCGAGCGCGGCTGTTCGAAGCGCAGGTACGAATTGGCGACCGAACAGACGTTGCCGATGTCGGTCGAGACCATCGCGCCCTGCGGCATCGCCTGCTCGAGCTCGCGCAGCATCTGGCGCGGATGCATGTACTGCGAACCCTTCGCCACTTCGACCGAGAACGGATCGCGTTCGTGCGTCCACTCGCCGAGCTCCTTTTCCCAGCCACTCTTTGCGGCGGCAATGCGCTGCGAACGCTCGGCCTTGTTCGCGCTGCACGCGAGCTCGCGTCCGGCGAGACGCTCGATCAGCGCCACCGCCGCGGACTTCGCATCGCCATTGATGCCGACCGAGATCGGCTTGACCAGCCCCAGCATCTTCGCGTCGACGTCGACCTGGATGATCTTCGCGCTGGCGGGCCAATAATCCATGCCGTGCTGCGGCAAGGTGCCGAACGGCCCGAGCCGCGTGCCGAGCGCCAGCACCACGTCCGCCTGCGAGAGCAGCTTCATCGCGGCCTTGGAGCCCTGGTAGCCGAGCGGGCCGCACCAGAGCGGGTGCGATGCCGGAAACGAATCGTTGTGCAAATAGCTGTTGCAGACCGGTGCGTGCAGAAGCTCGGCGAGCTGCACCGCTTCCCTCGAACCCTCCGCGAGGATGACGCCGCCACCCGCCAGAATGACCGGGAACTTCGCTGCCGCCAGCAGCGCTGCCGCTTCGTCCAGCGCCTTGGCATCGCCCGGGCCGCGACCGATGCGCATCGGCGGTGCAATCACCGCGGTGCACTCACCGTAGAAATAGTCGCGCGGGATGTTGAGCTGCGCGGGACCCATTTCCAGCATGGCACGGTCGAAGCAGCGCGCCGCGATCTCGGCCATGCGCTTCGGATTGTTCACGTGGCCCTGGAACTTTGTGATCTTCGAGAAGATCGGCAGCTGCTCCGTTTCCTGGAAGCCGCCGAGCCCCAGCGTCATCGATCCGGTCTCCGGCGTGATGAACACGACCGGTGAGTGCGCCCAGTACGCGGCCGCGATGGCCGTGACGAAATTGGTGATGCCAGGCCCGTTCTGCGCGATGCAGACGCCGTGACGACCCGAGGCGCGGGCATAGCCGTCGGCCATGTGTGCCGCGCCCTGCTCGTGTGCCACCGGTATGAACCGGATGCCGGCGGCCGGGAAGATGTCGAGGGCGTCCATGTAGGCCGAGCCGACGATGCCGAACACGTCGGTGACGCCGTTGGCGGCGAGCGTTTCGACGAGAGCTTCCGAGGGGGTCATGCGCTGCGCGCCGGTGGTGCCACTCACGTTCTTCTCCTTCGACCAGCCCCCATTGTCCGGCAGGTCGTTCACCCCGTCATCGTGAACTGCCGAAGTCTTTGCGGGCCTGTACGTTTCTGACGCACAAAAAAATGGGCGGCCCGCAGGCCGCCCATTGCTCCGATGCGCTCGAAACGCGCGCTCAGGAGGCGGGAGGCGCCTCGCTCGGTGCCGACGCTTCGCTGCCGACGTCTGGAGGGACGATCGCGGTCCACGAAGAATCCGGGTCGAACTTCTGGATCGTCTCGACGGCCGTCGCGGTGTCTTCGCCCAGGTCTTTCTGGAAGACCACGCCGTCCGGGTTGACGATGAACGTCATCACGCCGCTGGCACCGTAGTCCGCCGGCCACGCGATTCCCGCGAAGCCTTCGGTCAGCACGCCGTCCTTGAAGTACTCGCGCGCGCCACCGTTGGCATTCGTTCCCTGGGCATACAGCATGCGGTAGTAGTAGCCGTGGTATGGAGTGCGTCCGGCCGACGCATACCCTTCTTCCGCCGCCCCTGCAACGAACGGCCCGGCCGGGCTCGGTGTCTCGCCCTCAGCCGTTGGCCAGTAGAGCCCGTTGTGCATGCCCTCATCGCTGATCAGCTTGAGCGCGTAGATTCCCGCCGGATCGCCGTCGCGCCCTTCGGACGCGTAGGCGTTCTGTGCGTTCACATAGCCGTACATCACGTCGATCGCGCCCAGCTCGTTCTCGCCGACTCGCCGGTAGATCACTTCGTCCGCGCCGGCCGCACCGTCCCAGACCCACTTGCCGTCGCGCTGCACCAGCGGGATCGGCAGCGGCCACGCGTTGTCGCCGACGGTCAGCAGCATCTTGTCGCCGTCCGCTGCCAGCGAGTTCTTCGCCTTGTAGGAGGCGAGGAAGTCGGCGCGATCCGTCTTGTCGGCCACCGGGTCGCCCGAAGACAACAGATCCTCGGTACCTGGACCCAGCAACTTCGCGATCGCAGCCGTGTCGTCTTTCTCTAAGGCCGCAACGAGTGCAGCAACTGCTGCCTCCGGCGTCGCGAAGCCTGCAGCCTCGTCTTTCTTGCCGGCACAGCCGGTGGTCAGCAACGCGAGCGCCACCAGCGATGCAGCCGTACCCGCGCGAACGATCTTACGTTCTGTGTTCTTCATGTTCATGCTCCTCGTTCAGCGCGCTTTCTTCTTGCCGCCGCCACCACCACCGCCACCGCCCTTGCTGCGGGCGCCCTGCGGCATGCTTTGCTTGCCACGCTGGCTTGCTGCGCTCGCGCTGCCGCGGTTGCCGCCCGAGCCGGACATGGCCGAGCCCTTGTTCGCCTTGTTGCCACCCTGCTGCATGCCGGGCGAAGGGCGGTTCATCTGGGCTGGCTGTGCTGAGGGTTTCGGCGACGGGCGCTGTGCGCTACCAGTGCCATAGCCACGATCGCCGCTCGGCACGGGCTTGGCCTTCGGCATGTTCTGCGTCGCAGGCTTTTTCGACGGCTTCGGCATGTCACGCGTGACGGGCTTCTGCGACGGCTTCGGGGTGTTCTGCGTCGAAGGACGCTTCGGTATGTCCTTGCCCGCGTACGAACCCTGCACCTTCGGCTGCGTGCGATTCTGTGCACTGGGCGCGCGCGCATTGGATGCAGGTTTCGAATACTTCGGCGTGGCCGAGTTGATCCGGTCCTGCGGGCTCTTCGCCGAGGCCGGGCGCTTGTCCTTGCCGGCGTAGCCCTGCTGACCCTTCCAGTTGCTGGCCGTCGCGTTGGGTGAAGGGCGCTTGACGTCCGCCGGCATTGCCTTCGGCTTGCGCTTGTTGAGGTCGTTCAGGTCCGACCGGTTCGGCTTCGCTTGCGTGATCGGGCTGCTGGACTTGCGCGGCTTGTTGTAACCGTTGTTGTTGCCACCCGGGCGCGGCTTGTTGTCGTAATTGTTCCAGTAATTGTTGTTGTTATTGCCGCCGGGGCGATTGCCGCCGCCGGTGTTGACGTAGATGTTGCCGTTGTTCTGGAAACCGCTGTTGTAATTCGGCGGACGGTTGTAGCCGTTGCTCGGGTAGCGGCCGCCGCCATACGACGGCCGGTACGGATACGGCGGGTAATACGGCATACCGCCATGACCGTAGTTGGGGTAGTAGTAGCCGTTGCGATTATTGTAGTTGTCGTTGTCGTCGTCGAAGAGTTCGTTGACGAGGATACCGGCGCCGAACGAGAGCAGGCCCGTCGTCACCATCGCTCCGGTGCTGTGGCCGGTCGTCGCGGTGGTCGTCGTCGCAACGGGCGCAGCTGCCGCGGCGGGGGCCGGCGCGTAGACCGCCTGCGGGTCGTATTGCGGTACGTAGACGACATCAGGCTTCGGCGGGCTGAGCACGACGACTTCCTTGCCTTCCTGCACCTCGGTCTCGACCTTCATCGCCTCGGAAGATTGCAGGTTGCCGACGTCCATCGCCTGCCTGCGCAGGCGCTGCACGGCGTCGAGCACGCCAGTCTGGTCGGCAACGAATGCCTGGCCGAGCTCGGTGGTCCAGCCGAGCTCCATGCACATCATGTCGATGGTTTGCGGGAACTGCACCAGCGCGCGGATGGGCGGGGTGAATCCTGCCTGCGCGGCACCGTCGTCGAGCGCCGTGCCTTTGAGGCTCTCGTTCGCGATCAGCCAGTTGCCAGCGTCGAGCACTTCCTGCGGATTGGTCGCGGCGATCAGGATCTGCGACAGCACTGGATCGGGGTAGAGCGCGATCGGCGCGAGAAGCTCTTCGAGCGCTTCCGGCGTCCACGTGGCGTTGGCAACGTCGGCGGCAGTAATCGGGGTGGGCGCGGCGGCGGGTGCGGCAGGAGCCGCTTGCGGTGCTGCGGCGGGTGGGGCGACAGCCGTTGTCGTGGCTGCGGGCTCTTCCTTCGAGCCGCAACCGGCGAGTGCCGTCACGACGCCGAATGCGAGGGCGATCGCCAGTTTGCGGCGATCCAGGGCGCGAATCTTCATCAAGGGACCTCCCCCGCATCCGCGCGGGTCTTTTTATCGACGCACGCATCCAACCACCCCTTCATGGCAGTCGTCACGTGTATTTCCGCACCCCCCGAACCGAAACGGACTTTAGCACGGTGTCTGCGATTTTCCGCGGGGTGGAGGCGGCTGCCAGGTCGCTCCCAGAGGCCCGCCAGACCCGTTCGTGGCAAGGAAGAGGTGCCTCAGCACAATCCCTGTATGCACCAAAATAGAACGCAAATTCTCTCGTATGCACTAACATAGCGCGTACCACTCGGCAGTTATCGAGCCGAACGAGTAATCGCGGCCGAAGTTGCGCGATCTTCGTGCGGTGGCATAATTGGTGCATTCCGATTGCGCTCACCAACAACGCTTCAGGGCCGTCGCGGCGAGCGACCCTAAGCATCTCATTCGCTGCACGAATTCATCAGGAGACCCCATGAGCACCGGCGCTGACGTCCTCAAGCTGATCGAGGAAAAGGGAATCAAGTACGTTGACCTTCGCTTCACCGACACGAAGGGCAAGGAACAGCACGTGACCGTGCCGACCCGCATGGTCGACGACGCCTTCTTCGAGGACGGCAAGGGCTTCGACGGCTCGTCGATCGCCGGTTGGAAGGGCATCCAGGAGTCCGACATGATCCTCATGCCGGATGCGAGCACCGCCATCGTCGATCCGTTCTTCGAAGAGCCGACGCTGAACCTGCGCTGCGACATCGTCGAGCCGTCGACGATGCAGGGCTATGAGCGCGACCCGCGCTCGCTCGCGAAGCGCGCCGAGGCCTACCTGAAGTCGACCGGCATCGCCGATGTCTCGTTGTGGGGCCCTGAAAACGAATTCTTCATCTTCGACAACGTGCGTCATGGCAGCTCGATCAACGGTTGCTTCTACGAAGTTGATTCCGCGCAGGGCGCGTGGAACTCGGGCGCGCAGCTCGAAGGCGGCAACCTCGGCCACCGTCCGACCGTGAAGGGCGGCTACTTCCCCGTCCCGCCGGTCGACACTTACCAGGATCTGCGTACTGCGATGTGCGGTGCGATGGAGCAGCTCGGCCTCAAGGTCGAAGTGCACCACGCCGAAGTCGCCACCGGCGGCCAGGCCGAAATCAACGTTTCGGCCAACACGCTGGTAAAGAAAGCCGACGAAGTGCAGATCCTGAAATACGCCATCCACAACGTGGCTGCGGCGTACGGCAAGACCGCCACCTTCATGCCGAAGCCGCTGGTCGGCGACAACGGCAACGGCATGCACGTGAACCAGTCGCTGGCGAAGGACGGCAAGAACATCTTTGCCGGCGACAAGTACGGCGGCCTGTCCGAAATCGCGATCTACTACATCGGCGGCATCATCAAGCACGCCAAGGCGTTGAATGCGATCGCGAACGCCAGCACCAACAGCTACAAGCGCCTGGTGCCGGGCTTCGAAGCCCCCGTGATGCTCGCGTACTCCGCGCGCAACCGCTCGGCGTCCATCCGTATCCCGCACGTCATCAACCCCAAGGGCCGCCGCATCGAAGTGCGCTTCCCGGACAGCACGGCGAACCCGTACCTCTGCTTTGCAGCGATGCTCATGGCGGGCCTCGACGGCGTGAAGAACAAGATTCACCCGGGCGACCCGGCGGACAAGGACCTTTACGACCTCGAGCCCGAGGAAGCGAAGGACATCCCGACCGTGTGCCATTCGCTCGACATGGCCCTCGAAGCCCTCGACAAGGACCGCGGGTTCCTCAAGGAAGGCGGCGTGTTCACGGACGACGTCATCGATGCCTACATCAACCTGAAGATGCAGGAAGTCACGCGGCTGCGCATGTCGACGCACCCGGTTGAGCTCGAGCTCTACTACAGCGTCTGACGCGGGCTGGTCAGGCCTGGATCCCGCCGGGCGGCCACAGGGGGCCGCCCGGCGAGGTCCCCCGTCTATGACGCGCATCGCGGATCGCGGGTGTCGCTTTGTCAGCAGAATCGCTAGGCGCTATGCTTCTGGACCATGAAAACCTGGCTACTGCTGCTCGGCTGCCTGCTCGCCCTGTCGAGCCAGGCCCAGACTCGCCGCGAGGTTTGGCAGTGGCGCGACGCCGACGGCGTCACGCACTTCTCGGACCAACCCCAGCCCGGCGCGCGCAAGATCATCCTGAACGGGTCGCCAACGACCACGTCGGCGTCGAAGGCGACCACGACAGCGGCAGGAGCCAAACCCGCGGCACAGCCCGCGATGCCGGAGGTCGTTTACGACCGGCTCGAAATCTGGTCGCCGGAGAACGGTGCCAGCTTTTTCGAGCCCGACTCCGTCATCAGCATTCGCATACGGGCGGAACCCGAAGTGGGGCCCACGCATCGCCTGCTCACCTATCTCGACGGCAAGCTGTTGCCGGGCGAGAACGCGCTGGAGCATTCGCTCACCAACGTGGAGCGCGGCGTGCACTCGGTAACGAGCGTCGTCGTCAATCGGGACGGCCGGGAACTGATCCGCAGCACGCCGCTCGTCTTTCACATGAAGCAGCCGACCATGAACAATCCGCGCAACCAGGGTCCGGCCGTCCGGCCGCCGCAGCCCGTACCCCTGCCGAGGCCCGCTGCGCCCAGGGGCGGCTGAACTCGCTCGCGACCGCGTCGCGCCTCCCCGGGAGCGCGTGACGTGGCCGTCGATCTGCGTGTGGTCGCACGCACCACCCCGGCCGAACTCACAGCACTGCTCGACGGCATCGCGACGTCCATCGTCTGGCTCGATGGCGACGGCGCCGTCGTGCACCTGAACGAGCCCGCCGAAGACCTGTTCGGCGTCAGTCGCAACCAGGCCACGGGACGCACCGTGCGCGACCTGCTCAAATCCAACACGGAACTCGAAGGCGTCGTGAGCCGCGCGCGGGCGGCTGGCGCGCAGTACTCACGTCGCGAGATTCCGTTCGAAGCCGGCCCCGGCGCACCGCTGCGCGTGCTCGATGTCACCGTGACGCCGTTCGATCCGCCGGGCCGCAGCGGCGGTGTGCTGATCGAGCTTGCCGACACCACGCACCACCAGCGCATCACGCGCGAGAATGCGCTGCTCACGCAACTCGGCGGCAGCCGCGCGATGGTTCGCCAGCTCGCCCACGAGATCAAGAATCCGCTCGGTGGATTGCGCGGCGCGGCGCAGCTGCTCGAACGCCAGCTGAAAGAGCCGGCGCTGCATGAATACACCGCCGTGATCATCGCCGAGGCCGACCGGCTCGCGGCGCTCGTCGACGCCCTGCTCGGGCCCGGCCAGCCGCCGCGCAAGGAGCCGGTCAACATCCACGAAATCGTGCAGCACGTCGGCCACCTGCTCGCTGCCGAGGCGCCCACGGGCGTGCAGATCGAGCGCGATTACGACCCGAGCCTGCCGCGGCTGCGCCTCGACCGCAACCAGATCATCCAGGCGCTGCTGAACCTGGGGCGCAACGCGATCCAGGCTGTCGGCGAGCATGGCCGCATCGTCCTGCGCACTCGCGCGCTCACCAATGCCAGCATCGGCAGTCGCCGATACCGTGTCGTCGTCGGCATCCAGGTCGAAGACGACGGCCCCGGCGTGCCGGTCGAACTCAAGGACACCGTGTTCTATCCACTCGTCACCGGGCGCAAGACCGGCACGGGCCTTGGCCTCGCCGTCGCGCAAGACCTGATCGGCCGTCACGATGGCCTGATCGAATTCGACAGTCGCCCGGGTCGCACTGTCTTCACGATCCTGCTGCCTTTCGACGCCAATGAACCAACCGCCGGCACTTGAAGTCTGGATCGTCGATGACGATGCCTCGATCCGCTGGGTGCTCGAGCGGGCACTGAAACAGGCGGGCATGTCGCCGATCGCGTTCGAGGACGCCGACAGCGCGCTGTCCGCGTTGCGCCGCGGCGAGCCCGACGTGCTGGTCACCGACATCCGCATGCCCGGCAAGAGCGGACTCGACCTGCTGGACGAGGTGCGCACGCGGCGGCCGAAGCTGCCCGTGATCGTGATGACGGCGCACTCCGATCTCGACAGCGCCGTTGCCGCCTACCAGGGGGGTGCCTTCGAATACCTGCCGAAGCCGTTCGACATTGATCAGGCCGTCGAGCTGGTGCGCCGCGCAGCGACGCAGCAGCATTCCGTCGAGTCGTCCTCCGAGTCGCGCCGCATTCCGGAGATGCTCGGCCACGCGCCGGCAATGCAGGACATGTTCCGCGCCATCGGCCGGCTCTCACGCTCCAGCATGACGGTGCTGATCACCGGCGAATCCGGCACGGGCAAGGAACTGGTTGCACGCGCGCTGCATCGTCACAGTCCGCGCGCCACCAAGCCGTTCATCGCACTCAACACGTCGGCGTTCACGGCCGATCTGCTGGAATCGGAACTGTTCGGCCACGAGAAGGGCGCCTTTACCGGCGCGACCGAGCTGCGCCGCGGACGCTTCGAGCAAGCGGACGGCGGCACGCTGTTTCTCGACGAGATCGGCGACATGTCGCCGCAATTGCAGACGCGCCTGTTGCGTGTGCTGGCGGAAGGCGAGTTCTACCGTGTCGGCGGCCAGCTGCCCGTGAAGGTGGACGTGCGCGTCATCGCTGCGACGCACCAGGATCTGGAGTCGCGCGTGAAGGAGAATCTCTTCCGCGAAGACCTGCTGCATCGCCTGAACGTCATCCGCATCGAAGTGCCGCCGCTGCGCAACCGGCGCGAGGACATCCCGGAACTGCTGCAGCACTATCTCGACGTTGCGGCGATCGAACTCGGCGTCGCGCCCAAAGTGCTTTCCGAAGATGCTGCGCGCGCACTGGCCGCCTTCGACTGGCCCGGCAACGTGCGGCAGCTCGTCAACGCGTGCCGTCGCCTCACGGTGCTGGCCGCGGGGCGCGAGATCAAGGCGAGCGACATCCCGGCCGATCTTGGCGGCGCCGGCGCCGCGGTGTCGGCAAACGGCACCGAGTGGTCGGTGGCACTCGCAAGCTGGGCGCAGGCGCGCCTCGTGCGCGGCGGCACGCCGTTGCTGGAGGATGCGATGCCGGAATTCGAGCGCACGCTGCTGCGCGAAGCGCTCAAGGTGACTCGCGGCGGACGACAGGAAGCGGCGAAGCTGCTCGGCTGGGGCCGCAACACGCTGACGCGCAAGCTCAAAGAGCTGGGAATGGACGACGTGTAGAGAAATAGGGGACATGCACCTATTTCCCCGGAGAGTCATGGGGAAATAGGTGCATGTCCCCTATTTCTCTGACTTCGGGACGCGGAGGACGACGGTAACCGCCGACACCTCGCTCACTGTGTAACGTTTGTCCGGTCGTCGAGCGCGAGGCGCTCAGCAGTCGCAGGCCTGGACCGTCTTCTTCGGCGCGTCGAGACTGCCGATCAGTTCGCTGACCGACGCCATCCGGTTCGCCGCGAGATACGCGGCGATGCCGTCATTGATGCGCTTGCAGGAATGCGGCTCGTAGAACAACGAGGTACCGACGCCAACTGTCGTCGCGCCCGCGATGATGAACTCGAGCGCGTCGCCCGCACTGCAGATGCCGCCCTGGCCGATGATCGGCACGTTGTGCGGGCGCGCGACCTCAGCGACCTGCATTACCTTGAGCAGCGCGATCGGCTTGATCGCCGGCCCGGACAGGCCGCCCTGGATGTTGCCGATGATCGGCTTGCGCGTCTTCACGTCGATGGCCATGCCCATCACGGTGTTGATGACCGCGAGCGCATCGCTGCCCGATTCGATGCAGCGCCGCGCGTTTTCCCTGATGTCGGTCTGGTTCGGCGACAGTTTCGTGATCAGCGGCTTCTTCGTCACGCGCCGGCACGCTTCGACCACGCGGGCCGACATGTCGGGCGAATTGCCGAACTGCACGCCGCCCTCCTTGATGTTGGGGCAGGAGATGTTCAGCTCGATCGCGTCGATCGGCGAGTCGTCGAAACGGCGCGTCACCTCGACGTAGTCCTCGATCGTCGAGCCGCAGACGTTGGCGAAGAACGCCGTCTCGGTGAAGTCGAGCGTGGGCAGGATCTGGTCGAGCACGTAATCGGCGCCAGGGTTCTGCAGGCCGATGGCATTGAGCATCCCCATCGGCGTCTCGTAGACGCGATGCGCCGGATTGCCGAGGCGCGGCTCGCGCGTCGTGCCCTTCAGCACGATCGCCCCGACGTCGCGGTTCGAGAACCCCTCCACCCGCGTGTACTCCTCGCCGAAGCCGACGCACCCGGACAGCAGGACGATGGGAGAGGCGAGCCGGAGACCGCAGAAATCGACGGCCAGCGACTGAGCCAGGGCGACGGACATGAGCGAATTGTAAGCTACGTCAGCCGGCAATGAAGCGATTGAGGTGCTCGATCGTCTGGTCCTGCTCTTCGATCACGACCCGCACGAGGTCGCCGATCGAGATCATGCCGACCATGCGCCCGCCCTGCATGACCGGCAGGTGACGGATTCGCCGCTCGGTCATGACCTGCATGCACTGGCGCACGCCATCGTCGGGCGTGACCGTCACCACCGGCGAACTCATGATCTGCCAGACCGGTGTCTCGGCCGAGGAACGGCCGAGCAGAATCACCTTGCGCGCGTAGTCGCGTTCGGAGATCACGCCGACCAGCTCGCCGTTGCGAGTCACCGGCAGCGCGCCGACGTGCTTGTCCGCCATCATCTGGATGGCTCCGAGCACCGGTTCGTCGGCATCCACCGACCAGACCTCGTGTCCCTTGCGTCCGAGCAGTTGCTTTACGTGCACCATGCGAGAATCCCCCGTCACTGCCTGCGCGCGAGTCCATCCCGCGAGCGACCGACCTGATTCTATGCCACTGCACGTCGTCCTGTTCGAGCCCGAGATTCCGCCCAACACCGGCAACGTCATCCGGCTGTGTGCAAACACGGGCGCCTGCCTGCACCTCGTGCGGCCGCTCGGGTTCCGGCTCGATGCACGATCCGTGCAGCGATCCGGCCTCGACTACCACGAACTCGCCGAGATGCGGGTCCACGACGACTTTGCGGCTTGCCTGCGGGCGCTGGCAGGCGCGAGACCGGATGGCGCCACCCCGCGCTGGTTTGCGCTGACCACCAAGGGCGAGTCCGCCTACGACACGGTGCGCTTCGAAGCGAATGACGTCGTCGTGTTTGGGCCCGAGACGCGGGGTCTGCCGGCACCCGTGCTCGCGACCTGCCCGGTCGAACGGAGGCTGCGGATTCCGATGCGTGAGGGCGCCCGGAGCCTGAACCTGTCGAATTCGGTCGCGGTCGTCGTCTATGAAGCGTGGCGCCAGTTGGGCTGGCGCTGAGGCGCCAATCCCCGGGCGGTCCGCATCACCTGGCCACGCAA
>Ga0315275_10000789_pt1 | contig 26542 bp, 24 predicted proteins | sample YL17G03_0_MG_FD_205557 | JGI IMG/M metagenome (GOLD analysis project Ga0315275, IMG submission 205557) | Sediment microbial communities from Yellowstone Lake, YNP, Wyoming, USA - YL17G03_0 | ecosystem: Environmental > Aquatic > Freshwater > Lake > Sediment | place: USA: Wyoming | collected...
CGGTGCGGGTGGCGGCAGTTCGAGCGGTGGCAGCAGATCCGGCTTGACCTTCGCCGGGGCGATGCGCTCGATCGGTGCGGGTGGCGGCAGTTCGAACGGTGGCAGCAGATCCGGCTTGTCCTTCGCCGGGGTGATGCGCTCGATCGGTGCGGGTGGCGGCAGTTCGAGCGGTGGCAGCAGATCCGGCTTGACCTTCGCCGGGGTGATCCGCTCGATCGGCGCCGGTGGCGGCAGTTCGAGCGGTGGCAGCAAATCCGGCGTGGACTTCGCCGGCGCGATCCGTTCGATCGGCGGCGGGGCGACGGGAGGCGTCAGCGGCCTGTCGACTTCCTCCGGCGCGTTCCGATCGAGACGCGGCAGGGCCTCGAACGCCGGCGGCGGCGTAACGGGCACCGCTTCCGGCGCGGGCCGCACTTCCGGCGGCGCGGTCTCCGGAGCGGGGCGCGCGTCGCCGGGCGGCGCGGTCGCCGGGACCGGCGCGGCTGAAGGGACGGCCGCCGCAGGCACCCCGCGGAGTCGGCGCAGCAGCGCCGACCCCGGCAACGGCGAATCCGCACCGGGCGCCAGCGTGAATCCGGAGCCGCGTTCCGGCGACAACCGCCGCAACGTGACGTCCAGGGCCCCGGACGCACCATCGCCGCGCCGGTCGCTGCCGCTGACCCGGCTGCCGAAGACGAGGACCACGAGAATGTGCAGCAACAGCGACAGCACCACGAACTGCAACAGGAGGGCCTGTTCCTCCGGTGCGGCGTGGGTCGCGGTACGAGCGTAGGGCAGGCGTTGCCGGGTCACGGGGTGCGGACGCGAGGCATTCGACGGAGCCATTATGCGACGCTTTTCGCGCGTGCACCGGCACCGCACGCCGGAACTTGCGGTAAGCTTGGCACGTTGTGCCGCCCGCCGCCCGCCAGGATAACAACGATCGAGATCCGGAGGTTGTCATGAAACTGCCACGCGCAATACTCGCCGCAGGTCTTCTCATATTCTCGGTCGCCCATTCGGCGAGCGCCCAGGACAACAAGCTGCGGCTGCTCACCTGGGCCGACTACGTCCCCGCCGACGTGATCGCCGACTTCAAGAAGGAAACCGGGATCGACGTCGAGGTCACGCTGTCGAACAACGAAGAGATGATCTCCAAGCTGCGCGCCACCGGTGGCGCCGGCTTCGATCTCACCCAGCCGTCGCAGGATCGTATCGCCGGGCCGCAGCAGGAATTTGGCATCTACAAACCGATGGATCTCGGCAAGATCAAGGGCGAACTGTTCATTCCCTCGATGCTCGACGCGACCAAGAAAAACACCACGCTCGACGGCAAGGTCTACGGGCTCCCGCACATCTGGGGCACCGACGGCCTCGTGGTCAACACCAAGCTCGCGCAGATGATGGATTACGAAGACCTGTGCAAGCCCGAATACAAGGGCAAGACCAGCGTGCGGCTCAAGCGGCCGACGTTGCTCGCCTTCGCTTTCGCCAGCGGCAAGGACCCGTTCGCGCTGTACAAGGACCCGAAAGCCTACGCCCTGCTGATGGACGACATGGGCAAGAAGCTGATCGCGTGCAAGGCCAATCTCAAGTTCTTCTGGGACAACAAGGACCAGCTGCTGAACGGCATGCGCACGAAGGAGATCGTGGGGGCGATGATGTGGGACACCGGCGGCTGGAAGCTGAACGACGAGAATCCGGACATCCGCTACATCGCGCCGCGCTCCGGCGCGCTGGGCTGGATCGACACCTTTGCGCTGCCGGCGAAGGGCAGGAACGATGCCGCGGCGTACGCCTGGATCAACTTCAACATGCGGCCGGAGATCGCCGCCCGGGTGGCGAAATCGGCAGGCAACTTCACTGCGGCGAAAGACGCCGAACAGCTGATGGATCCCAAGCTCAAGGCCCAGTTCGCGCAGAGCTTTCCCGAAGTGTTGCTGAAGAACATCAAGTGGTATCCCGCCGTGCCGCCCGGCATCGAGGACATCGAAGGCAAGGTGCTCGACCGCGTGAAGGCGGCCAACTGAAGCCACGCTGAACCCGGCGCGGGCCGGGCCGGCGACGACGGCGTGCGCGAGCGCGCCGTCGCTCATTTCGGTCATCGGCTCGCCCCTCCTTGCGGACCTCATGCAGCCGGATCTCGACGTCGACCGCGTCACCAAACGCTACGCCAGCCATCTGGCGGTCGATGCGTTGTCCTTCACGGTGACGCGCGGCAGTTTTTTCTCGATCCTCGGACCGTCCGGCTGCGGCAAGACCACGCTGCTGCGGCTGATCGCCGGATTCCTCCCGCCCGACGAAGGCGACGTCCGCATCGGCGGCCGCTCGATGCGCGGCGTCGCGCCGAACCGCCGGCCCGCCAACATGGTGTTCCAGCACCTCGCGCTGTTTCCGATGATGAGCGTCGGCGAGAACGTCGGTTATGGCCTCGCGCGGCGCGGTGTCGCCCGCGCCGGGATCCGCGATCGCGTCGCGAAGATGCTGGCGCGGGTCGGCCTGCCGGGGGCCGCCGACAAGCGCATCGACCAACTCTCCGGCGGCCAGAAGCAGCGGGTCGCCATAGCGCGCTGCCTCGTGCTCGAGCCGACGCTGCTGCTGCTCGACGAGCCGCTTGGCGCGCTCGACTTGAAGCTGCGCGAGCACATGAAGATCGAGCTGAAAGAGCTGCAGGCGGAATTTGGCACGACGTTTGTCTACATCACGCACGACCAGTCGGAGGCACTGGTGCTGTCCGACCACGTCGCGGTGATGAATGCCGGGCGCTTCGAGCAGGTCGGCACGCCGCAGGAACTCTATTACCGGCCGCGGACGCCGTTTGTCGCGGGCTTCGTCGGTGCCAACAACCGCCTGGCCGGGCGGGCGACGCGAGTCGACGGCGCGGTCGTCGATATCGCTCTTGCCGGCGACCTCACCGTGCGTGCCGCGGCAAACGGTGCGATTGCCGCCGGCGACGTCGTCGAGGCGTACGTGCGGCCCGAAACCATCGCCCTCGCGCGCGACCCCGCAGAACTGCCGGCGGCGGCGCAACGCCTCGCCGGCCGCGTGGAGAGCCTGTTGTTCGACGGCGCGAATTCGGCGGTGCTCGTGCGCGAGGAAAAGACGCGCGGCGAGATCCGGATTGCACTGCCGCAGACGGGACGTTTCTCCGATCTCGCCGTCGGCGAGACGATTGCGTTCGGCTTCGAACCGCAGCTTGCCGTCTGCTTTCGCGCGGCCGACCATGGCGGCTGAGCCACCGCCCGGGTTTCGCCTTCGCTCAACCCGGGCTACGGTCTGCTTTGGTGCGGCCGGACATGGCGGCTGACGCCGCTGCCGATCTCGGCGCACCGCGCTCGCGGCTCGCGCTGATCCTGCTGCTGGCGCCGGCGGCAGTCTGGCTCGTCGGCCTCATCGTGCTGCCGCATCTCGATCTCGCCATGCTTTCACTGCGCGCGCGGGTCGCGCCGCGCGTCTACGAGTGGAGCTTCAGGCAGTACCGGACGTTCATCGACGAGCCGCTGTACTGGCACACCTTCGTGCGCACCGCGGTGATCTCGATCCTGGCCACCGTCTGCACGCTGGCGATCGCCTTTCCGGTCGCGTGGTACATCGCGAAAATCGCGCGCGGCCGGACGCAGTCGGTGCTGTTCATCCTCTGCCTCATCCCGTTCTGGGTGAGCGAGACGGTGCGCACGCTGGGCTGGATGATCCTGCTGCGGGAATCGGGGGTGCTGCCGCGCGTGCTCGCCGACCTCGGGCTCGCCGCGGCGCCGCCGGAGCTGCTCTACCACGATGCGACGATCCTCACCGGCCTCGTCTACACGTCGATGCTGTTCATGGTGGTGCCTCTCGTCAATGCGCTGGAAAGTCTCGACGACGCGCTGATCGAGGCGGCGTACGACCTGGGCGGCAGCGGGTGGTCGATCCTGCGCGAGATCGTGATCCCGCACGCGGCGCCGGGCATCGCCGCCGGGTCGATCGTCGTCTTCATGCTCACACTCGGCAACTACCTGACGCCCACGCTGCTCGGCGGCAAGAACTCGCTCTGGTTCACCGAGCAGATCTACACGCAGTTCATCACGCGCTTCAACTGGGAGCAGGGTGCGGCGTTCGGGTTTTTGCTGCTGGTGCTGTCCACGGCGATCGTGTGGGTGGCGTTGCTGCTGACCGGCCAGCGGCTCACCGACGTGATGCGGCGCGCATGATCCCTTCGCTGCCGCGATCGCCCGCGGTTCGCTTCGGCATGGCCGGCTATGTGGCCGCTTTCTTCGTCTTCCTGTTCGTGCCGCTCGTCGTCGTCGCCGCGTTTGCGTTCAACGATGCGAATTACCCGGCGCCGCCGTGGCGCGGGTTCACGCTGGACTGGTTCTTCGGCGCCGGCGGCGGCGGGCGCACCGGACTCCTCAAAGATGCGCCGCTGCTGAAGAGCATCGGCACCAGTGTCGTCGTCGCCGCGTGGGTGACCGCGCTGTCGGTGCTGGCCGGCACCGCCAACGCGTTCCTGCTCGAACGCGCGCGGTTTCGCGGCAAGTCCGCGCTGTCGCTGCTGATGCTCTCGCCGCTGGTGATTCCCGGGGTGATCCTCGGCATCTCGATCCTGGCGTTCGCCAGCCGCCTCGCGCAGTTCGCCGACGACGTCTGGGGCCTCGAACTCGACTTCCTGCGCCCGGGCCTGCCGCTTGTCGTGGCGGGCCAGTTCTCGTACATCGTGTCGATCGCGACGTTGACCATCGCCGCGCGGCTGAAGCGCTTCGACGCGGCGCTCGAAGAGGCCGCGTACAACCTCGGCGCCTCGCACCTCGCCGTGCTGCGGACCGTCACGCTGCCGTACCTCAAGCCGGCGCTGATCGGCGCCGCCGCGATCTCGTTCCTGATGTCGTTCGAGAACTTCAACACGACGTTGATGCTGGTCGGCTCGGACCCGCCGCTGACCGTCATGATGTACGGCCGGATGCGCGAGGGAGCGAGCCCGGTCCTCAACGCCGTCAGCCTGTTCCTGATGGTCGCCTCGGCGCTCCTCGCGCTGACGCTGATGCGGCGGCCGGAACCCGCGGCGCGGGCCCGCTGACTGCACGCCAAGCATCATCTGCAACATCGGCGTGCGACCAGGGTCGCTTGCCCGCGCGCCGTGCTCGCTCGACCCGCGCAGGCATCGCCCGTCGGCCCGACCCGGGGAGTGGCAGGATGCCCCCGGCCGGCATTCAGCGCCCGCGCTGGGCGACGAGCCGAGCGAGCTCGTGCTCCTCCTCCGGCTTCATCCCGTAGGAGTGATCGGCGTCCGGGAACTTCCCCTCGCGCACCTCGGCGGCGAAGCGCCGGAGGCCGTCGACGGCGATCTCGGAGACCTGCGCATAGCGCTTGGTGAACTTCGGCTTGAACTGATCGAATACGCCCAGCAGGTCGAACGCGAGCAGGAGCTGGCCGCAGCTGGCCGGGCCGGCGCCGATACCGAAGGTGAAGATCTTCACCGCGTCGTCGACGGCTTTGGCCACCGGCGCCGGCACCGCTTCGACCTCGAATCCGACCGCGCCCGCAGCCTCGATCGCCAATCCATCGTCGATGATCCGCATTGCCTCGGCGGCGGTGCGGCCCTGCAGTTTGAAGCCGCCATACTGGTGCACGAAATGCGGACACATCCCGACATGACTCATCACCGGCACGCCGGCATCGGCGATCGCCCGGATGATGTGCGCCTTTTCCGCGCCGCCCTGCATCTTCACGATGTCGGCGCCGCCCTCCTTCATCAGGCGCAGCGCGTTGGCCACGCCGAGGTCCGGGGTGGCGTAACTGCCATACGTCATCGAAACCAGGATCAGGCAATTCGGCGCGCCGCGGCGAACCGCCTGCGCGTGCGCGATCATCATGTCGATGGTTACCGGCAGCGTGTTGGCGAAACCGTAGGTGACCATGCCGAGGCTGTCGCCCACCGCCGCGATGTCGATGCCCGCGCGCTCGGCCCAGACGGCGGACGGATAGTCCGGAATCGAGGCCATGACCACTTTCTCGCCCGCTTTCTTGCGCAGGGCCAGGTCGGGGACGGTGAGCTTCCTGCGTTCTTCGGCCATGATCTCTTCCCTGCCGCCCGCGCCGCGCTCAGGCGCGAAAGGCGGTCTTCTCGGTGCCCTGGTACAGCGCCCTCACCTGACGGTCGATCGCATCGGCGTGCGCCGCCAGCGCCGCATCGTCGAGGTCCCGGCGCGGTCGCGGCTCGTGGTCGAATGCGCCGACCGTGTCGACGCCGCGGACGAGCGTAGCGGAATCGCGCACCTTGGTCTGGCGCACGTAAGTCGGTATGTAACGGATGGCAAAGCCGATCCGGCGGTCGTCGCTGCGATTGGGGTCGGAACCGTGCACCAGCTTGATGTGGTGCAGCGACATTTCCCCGGCGCGCATCGCCAGGCTGACGGCCTTCGACTTGTCCACGTCGACCGCGATCTCCTGGCCGCGCGAGAGCAGGTTGTCCTTGTGGAAGGTATCAAGATGCGGCAGCTGGTCGATCCTGTGGCTGCCCGGAATGACCTGCATGCAGCCGTTCTCGGGCGTGACTTCGGTGAGCGCCACCCAGGCGGTGACCACATCGTCGGGTTCCAGGCCCCAGTAGGTCGAGTCCTGGTGCCAGGAAACGAATCCCGGACTCTTCCTTTCCTTGATGAAGAAATTCGTCGTCCAGCACAGGATGTTCGGGCCGATCACATCCTCGACGGCATCGACGATCTGCGGATGATGGACCAGCGCGTCGGCCCAGGTGAACAGCAGGTGGGTCTTGTGCCGCCAGTTGCCCTGCAGGGGCGCTCCGGCCTTCGCCTCGTGCGCTTCGAGCGCATCGCGGTACTGGCGCGCGTCGTCCGCGGACGTCGCGCGAATCGGCGAATAGTAGCCGTCGCGCCCGAAGGCTTCGACGGCGGCTGCGGACAGCAGCTTGAGCATGGCGGTATCCTCCGGACGCGCGTATCGTCCGTTAACATATCATGAATATGTTTGAGCTCGCACGCCGGGCCGTTGACAGTCCCGAAATAGCGTGCTTAGTATGTTATTGAAATATCAGAAGCGGGCCGGAGCAGCGGCACCGAATCAGCGTACGCGACCGGGACGCGGCGTCCGGGTCCGCGGCGGCAGCCACCCGACGCCGTGTCCAACGCAAAGGAGGTCGAGCATGTCCGTGTCCAGAAGGAAATTCCTGAAAACCGCGGCGGTCGCAGGCGCTGGTGGCACGATTGCCGGCGCGCCTGCGATCGTCCGGGCGCAGGCGGTGACCACATGGCGCTGCCAGACGCTGTGGAGCGCGGCGGAGCTCACCCAGAAGTGTTTTGTCGACTTCTGCGACCGCGTGAAGGCTGCCTCCAATGGCCGGCTGGTGATACAGCCGTTCGCCGCCGGCGCGGTGACGGGCGCATTCGAGACGCTCGATGCGGTGTCGGCCGGCGTGCTGCAGGCGCAGGCGTCATGGCCGGGCTACTGGACCGGCAAGGACGCCGGCCTGGCGGTGATCAGCGATTTCGTGTTCGGCTATCAGCATCCCTGGCAGGTCGAGGCGTGGTTCTATCACCGGGGCGGCCTGCAGATGCTGCGCGAGGCCTACGCCAAGTACAACATCTATCCGGTCGGCGCCAGCTGGTGGGGCGTGGAGTCCATCGTGTCGAAGAAGGCGATCAACCGGATGGAGGACTTCAAGGGCGTCAAGTTCCGCTCGCCGCAGGGGATGACCGCCGAGATTCTCACCACGCTGGGCGCGTCGATCGTCGTGCTTCCCGGCGGTGAGGTGTATTCCGCGCTCGACAAAGGCGTCGTCGACGCCGCCGACTGGGCGACGCTGTCGATGAACGAGCGCATGGGCTTCCACGCCATTGCCAAGTACCCGACCAAGCTGTACCACTCGCTGCCGATGCAGGATTTCGCGGTCAACATGGACGCCTGGAAGAAACTGCCCGACGATCTGAAGGCGCTGCTGTCCACCGCGGTGCGCGAATGGACGTGGGACCAGGTCCAGCGGGTCGCGGTCGACGATGCGCGCGTGGCGAGGGAGCTGGCGGCCAAGGGCGTCAACGCGGCGGTATGGTCGGAGGCCGAGATGGCGAAGATCCGTCCGCTGGCGCTGCACACCTGGGAGGAATGGTCGAAGAAGACGCCGCTGGCGAAGGCGGCCTACGACTCGCAACTCGCCTGGCTCAGGGAACTGAAGGTCGTGGCTTGACAGCGGATGCGCGCGCGGCCGGCGGAGGCGGCGCGCCGCCTCCGCTGTCGCTGGCCGACCGCTACTGCGATGGCGTCGACCGCCTGAACAGCTGGGTCGGGCGCTTCTGGGCGCTCGCCATTTTCGGCGTCACGCTGGCGGTCCTCTACGAGGTCGTTTCCCGCGGCGCGTTCGGCCAGGGGACGCGGTGGAGCAACGAGACGACGATCTACCTGTCGGCGGTCGCCTATCTGATCAGCGGCGGATACGGGCTGGCGCATCGCCGCCACGTGCGCATCGACCTCGTCTACGATCGCCTCGCGCCCAGGGTGCGCGTGATCCTCGACTGTTGCACCTTCCTTTTCTTCCTCCTCTATGCGGGCGGGCTCCTCTGGGTCGGCACCACGATGGCATGGACCTCGTTTGCGCAGGGCGAAGGCACCGGCACGCCGTGGAATCCGCCGATCTGGCCGGTCAAATTCGCGATTCCCGTGGCCGCCGCGCTCCTGCTCCTGCAAGGCATCGCCAACCTGCTGCGTGACAGCGGCGTGGCACGGCCCGAAAGCCGCGCGTCGTGAGCATCGAGCTGCTGAGCGTGCTGTTCGCGGCGGTATTCGCCGCCGTGCTGCTGACCGGGTTGCCGCTGGCCTTCGCCACCGGCGCCGTAGCCGTGGTGTTCGCGCTGGCGCTGTTCGGCTGGCCAGGGCTGACCCTCATCGTCGGCCGCGTCTTCACGCTGATGGGGAATTACGTCCTGGTGTCCGTGCCGCTGTTCGTCTTCATGGCGTGCGTGCTGGAACGGGCCGGGATCGCCGAAGTGATTTTTCGTGCCGCGTATCTCTGGGCCGGACGCATGCGCGGCGGGCTTGCCGTCGCCGTGATCATCTCCTGCGCACTGATGGCGACCATGGTCGGCGTGATCGGCGCCGAGATCGTCACCATGGGCGTGGTCGCGCTGCCGGCGATGCTGAGCCGCGGTTACAAGAAGGAACTCGCGCTCGGCTGCATCTGCGCGGGCGGCGGCCTGGCGACGCTGATTCCGCCCAGCGTCGTGTTCATCATGTACGGACTCACCGCGGGCGTTTCGATCGGCCAGCTCTACATGGCCGGAATCGTTCCGGGCCTGCTGCTCGCGGCGATGTATATCGCCTACATCGTGCTGCGTTGCCGGCAGCGGCCCGAGTTCGCGCCGGCGGCGAGCGACGCCGAACTGGCCATGTCGCTGCGGGAAAAATTCGGCCTGCTGCGCGAGCTGATCGTCCCGGCGCTGGTCGCGTTCGCCGTGCTCGGTTCCCTGTACTTCGGCTGGGCGACGCCCACCGAAGCCGCGGGGGTCGGCGTTCTCGGCGCGGTGCTCGCGATGTGGTGGAACGGCAAGCTGACGTGGGCCAAGCTGCGTCTGGCGGCCGAGGACACGGCGAAGGTGACGGTGATGCTGTACTGGCTGTTCTTCGGGTCGTCCGCGCTGATCGGCGTCTACACGCTGGCGGGCGGCACCAAGCTGATCCAGGATCTCCTGACCGCGCTGCCGGTCGGCCCGATCGGGGTGGTGATCCTCATCCAGTTCGTCTGGATTGTCCTCGGCTGCTTCATCGACTGGATCGGCATCCTGCTCCTGACGGCGCCGATTTTCGTGCCGGTGGCCGTCGGACTCGGCTTCGACCCGGTGTGGCTGGGCGTGCTGTTCTGCATGAACATGCAGATTTCCTATATCTCGCCCCCCTTCGGCCCGGCGGCGTTTTACCTGAAGGGCGTTACCCCACCCGACATTTCCCTGGCCGACATCTTCCGGTCGGTCTGGCCTTACCTGGGTATGCAGGTCGTCGCACTCGGTCTGGTCATCGCGTTTCCGCAGATCGCGCTTTGGCTGCCGGCCACGATGTCGAAATGAGGGCGGTGGCTTGATGCGGTCGATGGCTGCCGTGCTCGATGTCATGCGGGTGCCGGCGACCGGCGACCCGGCGGTCGCAGTGCTGCCGGTGCCAGGCCACGAATCCGCGCGTGACGAAGCCTGCGAGATCCTGATCGCGGGCGGGGGCGCCGGCGGGGTCGCCGCCGCGCTGGCCGCGGCCCGGGCCGGACGGCGCGTGGTGCTGCTCGAGGAAACAGACTGGCTGGGTGGCCAGATGAGCGCGCAAGGTGTCTCCGCGCTGGACGAGCACGAGCATATCGAAGCGTTCGGGGGAACGGCCAGCTACTACGCCTTTCGCGCGCTGTTGCGCGATCACTACCGCGGGCTCGCCGGCGCAGCGGGGGGGCAGCCGTATTTCAATCCCGGCGCCTGCTGGGTGACGCGGCTGGCGTTCGAGCCGCGCGTCGCCGACGCTGTGATCGGGCGGATGCTGCGGCCGCATGTCGAGGCGGGCACGCTTGCCGTTCATCGCCGGACGAAGACGGTCGCCATGACGGCCGCAGGCGATCGTGTCACCACCCTGGTAGCGATGGGGCTCGATGACCATCGCCTGACCCGCTTCCACCCCGAACTGGTCATCGATGCGACCGAGCTGGGCGATCTCCTCCCGCTCTCTGGCGCCGAGCACGTGATCGGCGCGGAAACCGTCGGACAGACAGGCGAAGCCCAGGCGCAGCCCGAGACGCCGAAGCCGCACTGCGTGCAGAGCTTCACCTACACCTTCGCCTGCGAGCGGCGGGACGACGGCGAAAGCCACGTCATTCCCCGTCCGGAAAAGTACGACCATTACCGGTCGGCGCAGCCGTACAGCCTCCGCATCGAGGTTCACGGCGGCGAGATCTACGGGGAGGCCAGCGGCTGGCTCGCGTACCGGCTGTACGACACGATGCCGGGCACCAAGGGTGGGCTGTGGACCTACCGGCGCCTGCTCGACCGTGCCTCCGTCGGCGGCGCCGTCAGCCATGATGTGACGCTGTTCAACTGGCCGGGCAACGACTACCGGGACCGCAGCCTGCTCGACTGTTCGCCGCTGGAGGCGGCGCGGGCGCTGCAGGACGCCAAGCGCGTGAGCCTGGGCTTTCTCCACTGGCTGCAGACCGAAGCGCCGGCCACCGGCACGCGGCTGGGCGCGCCGGAGCTCCGGCTGCGCCCCGACGTAATGGGGTCCGCCGACGGGCTGTCGAAGCACCCCTACATTCGCGAGTCGCGGCGCATCCTCGCCCGGAAAACCATCGTCGAGCAGGAAGTCTCGGTCCGCTACCAGACCGGGCCGCGTGCCGCGCACTTTGCCGATTCCGTCGGCGTCGGCTGGTACCCGATCGACATCCATCGCTCGGGACCGGATGATGTGGGCGCGAGTTGCCGCACCCGGCCGTTCCAGATCGCCCTGGGCGCGTTGCTGCCGGTGCGCGTGGCCAACCTGATCGCCGGCGGCAAGAACCTCGGCACCACGCATATCACCAACGGTTGCTATCGCTTGCATCCGGTCGAGTGGAACGTGGGGGAGGCCGCGGGCGCGCTGGCCGCATTCGCGCTCGAGCATCGCGTAACCCCGGCCGAGGTCCGCGAGCGTGCCGCCCTGCTCGAGCGGTTCCAGCGCCGGCTGCTGGGCGAGGGCGTGCCGCTGGCCTGGTTGATCGACGTCGGCGTCAGGCATCCGGACTTTGTTCCCAGCCAGCTGCTGTACATGAGCGGAGGACTGGCGTCGGACGCTGGCCTGCTGTTCCGCCCGCAAGCGCCAATCGCGGAGGCCGAATGGAAACGGGCTGGCGGCACCGGCGTTGCGCCGCGCACCCGCGGCGAGGCGGCGGCGCGGCTGGCGACAGGGCGATGATGCCCGCGCAGGATTGTTGTCGCGTCCGTCGACAGGTATTCTTGTAGACCCTGTCATCACACTCGAGAGGAAACCCCATGAGCAGTACTGACAATTCCCCGCACGTCCTGCCCCCCCTGCCTTACGCGGATAACGCGCTCGATCCCGTCATCACCGCCCATACGATGGGATTCCATTACGGCAAGCATCACAAGACGTACGTCGACAACCTGAACAAGCTGGTCGCGGGCACCGAGTTCGCGGGACTTGCGCTGGAGCAGGTCATCGCCGGCAGCGCGGGCAAAGCCGACAAGGTCGGGATCTTCAACAACGCGGCGCAGATCTGGAACCACACGTTCTACTGGCACAGCATGAAGCCGCACGGCGGCGGCGAGCCGCCCGCCGTGTTGAAGCAGAAGATCGAGGCGGCGTTCGGCGGCCTCGACGGCTGCAAGAAGGAACTGGCCACCGCGGCGACCACGCAATTCGGCAGCGGCTGGGCGTGGCTCGTGGTGGATGCCGGCGCGCTCAAGGTCGTCAAGACCGGCAACGCGGATCTGCCCATGACGAAGGGCATGAAGGCGCTGCTCTGCATCGACGTGTGGGAACACGCCTATTACCTCGACTGGCAGAACCGCCGTGCCGACTACGTCAACGCCGTGCTCGACAAGCTGGTCAACTGGGGCTTCGCGGCCGACAATCTCGGGTAGCGCTCGCATGAATCGTTCGCCGCAGCAGCGGGCGGGCGCCTCGCCGCCCGTTGCTGCGCGTTCGGGCGCAATCCGGAAATCCCAGCCACAACCCGCGAGAGCGACATGAGCAAGATACAGACGGTCGGCGTCATCGGCGCCGGAACCATGGGCAACGGCATCGCGCAGGCCTGTGCGGTGGCCGGCATCGACGTCGTCATGGTCGACGTGGTGGACGCGGCGGTGAAGCGCGGCGTCGCCACGCTCACGACGAGCCTCGATCGCCTGCTCAAGAAGGAGAAGATCGCCGCCGCCGACCGCGACGCGGCGCTCGCCCGCATCGTCGGCACGACCGATTACGACGCGTTGAAGGCGGTCGACCTGGTGATCGAGGCGGCCACCGAGAACCAGGAGCTGAAGTACAAGATCCTGCGGCAGGCGGACGCGCTCGCCAGGCCGTCGGCGATCCTGGCATCGAACACGTCGTCGATCTCGATCACCCAGCTCGCGGCCGTGACGTCGCGGCCGGAGGCCTTCATCGGCATGCACTTCTTCAATCCGGTGCCGATGATGGCGCTGGTCGAGCTGATCCAGGGCCTGCAGACGGCGGACACTACCGTGGCGGCGGCCGAAGCGTTCGCGAAGCGCCTCGGCAAGACGCCGATCGTCGTCAAGAACAGCCCCGGATTCGTCGTCAACCGGATCCTCTGCCCGATGCTGAACGAGGCGATCTTCACGTTGCAGGAAGGGCTCGCGTCGGCGGAGGACATCGACAAGGGGATGAAGCTCGGCTGCAACCACCCGATCGGGCCGCTGGCGCTGGCCGACATGGTCGGGCTCGACGTGCTGCTCGCCGTGATGAACGTGTTCTACGGCGACTTCAACGACCCGAAATACCGGCCGGCGCCGCTGCTGAAGGAGATGGTCGCGGCCGGCTATCTGGGGCGCAAGACCGGGCGCGGGTTCTACACCTACGCCTGACCCGTCACGCGCCGTGCCCGGCGTGACCGGGCTCGCCACCCGCAGGCGACGACGGGATCGCTGCGGCGCCTAGGCGGGCAGGGGGTAGCCGGCGGCGAGCGCGACGCGCTCCTGCACGGCCAGCGGCGCATACGCGGCCCGCGTGACGGCGGTGAAGGCGCGCACGCCGAGCGCTTCAAGATGGAGGAGCGCCGCCCGGTCGTCGCGCAGAGCCGTCAGCGCCCCGGTGAGGCGGGCCGCGAGCGCCTCCGGAAAGGCGGCGGAGCACACGAGGGGCGGCATCGGCGCGCGAGCGGTCTCGCCGATCGCGCGCAGGCCGGCGGCCGCGTCCGGATCGTGCCGCTGCAGCAGCCACCACCAGTAGGCATCGACGGCGACGACGTCGATGCGCTCGTCGGCAAGCGCAGCGAGCGCCGCGCGCGGGTGCCCGAGCGGGCCGACCGATTCGCGGTACAGCTGCGGTCGCGCCGCGGTGCGGTGCGCCAGCAACGCGTGGCGCGGGGCATTGCACCCCGAATGCGAGTGCGCGACGGTCCAGCCGATCCGCCCGCCGAAGGTGGCGGCCAGCGTGTCGAAGGCGCTCCCGGCGCGGATGAGCCACAACGACCGGTAGGACGGCGCTGCGTCATCCGCCGCCGCCGTCACCGGCGCCGCCAGCGGCCGGACCTGTGGATAGCGCGTCGCCAGCGGCAGGCCGCACATGAACGCCGCCGCGAGGTCGCCGCGGCCCCACAGTGCTTCCAGCGGTGCCGGCGCCGCGTGGTCGATGCAGGCGAGCGCGACCCCGGCGGCGTCGGCCGCCAAGCCCAGCAGCGCGTGCCAGTGCCCGCGCGCCGCGGGCGTGACGTCGTACATCCGGCTGCAGGCGACCCAGGTCACCGGAAGCGCAGCGTTTGCCCGCGGCCCAGGCGCCGCGCCTTGTCGAGCATCGCGCAGCCGAGCGCGATGTCGGACAGCGATAGCCCGCGATGCCAGAACAGGATCGTCTCGTCGTCGCGCTCGCGGCCCGGCTTGCGGCCAGCGACGATCTCGCCGAGCTCGGCGTGCAGGTTGCCTTCGTGCAGCCGGCCTTCGTCGACGTGGCGGCGCAGCGCGCCGAACGGCGTGCCCTCGCGGCACTGGCCCCAGTCGTCGACGACGATCTTGTCCATGATGTCGGCGAGCGCGAGCGCGTCGACGTCGGGACCGTTGAGATAGACGAGATCGATGATGTGCATGCGCGTGTCCGCTGCGGTGCGCGACGGGGCCGGCAAGACCCCGGCGCGGGCCCGAGTATTGCGGGGCGGGTCGTCGCGGTCAACCGGCGGCCGCCGGCGAGGGGTGCGCGCGCCGTGCGCTGCAACCCGGTGCGGCAACCCGGCGCGGCTTGTGCAAAGCCGCGGGAAACGTCACCATGCACGCCGCAGAACCTGCCCGGAGATCGCCATGACCCTGTCCCGCTTGAATCGCCGCGAATTCCTCGCCACCGTCGCCGGATCCGCGCTCGTCTACGCGATCGATGCGCCGGCGCAGACGGGCCCGCGCTCGACCATCACCGTGCGCATCGACCGCGATCTCGCCGTCATCGACCCCGCCTACCGCACCGGTCCGTGGGACGGCAACGTCATGCGCGTCGTCTACCAGCGCCTGATGAAGCAGAAGCCGAATTCGGCCGAGCTCGAGCTCGACGCCGCGGCGGAGGTGAAGCAGGTTTCGCCGACGGTCATCGAGTTCCGGTTGAAGCCGGGCCAGATGTTCACCGACGGCTTCGGCGAAATGACGGCGGAGGACGTGAAGTTCTCGTTCGAGCGCATCGGCCTGCCGCCGAAGGACGGCGCGAAGGAATCGTCGTACAAGAACGACTGGCTGCACCTGCAGGGCGTCGAGGTGAAGGGCAAGTACGAAGGCCGCATCGTGCTCGCGCAGCCGCGCGCGAACCTGTTCGACGTGGTCATCGCCGACGGCTCGGGGTGCATCGTGTCGAAGAAGGCGGTCGAGCAGCGCGGCGCGGACTTCGCCACGCGCCCCGTCGGCTCGGGCCCGTACCAGCTGGTCGCGCTCGAGCGCCAGAAAGGCGCCACGCTGCGCCGCAACGCCGCCTACGCCGGCCGCAAGCCGCGCTTCGACGAGATCGCCATCCGCTTCATTTCCGACGCGCGCACGACGGACCTCGCGCTGCGCTCGGGCGAGCTCGACTTCGCCGTCCTCTCCCCGGCGAGCGCCGATCCGCTGCGCAGCGTCGCCGGGCTCACGGTGAGCGACCAGCCCAGCATCGCCTACGTCTGGCTGGGCATGAACGTCGAGAAGGCGCCGCTGTCGGACCTGCGGGTGCGCCAGGCGATCCGCCTCGCGCTCGACGTCGACCAGATGCTCGCCGCGGGCTACAACGGCAAGGCGCCGCGCCTCCACACGCTGCTGCCGCCGCAGATCCTCGGCCACTGGCGCGAGGCGCCCGTCTACAAGCGCAACGTGGCGGAAGCGAAGGCCCTGCTGGCGGCGGCGGGGGTGACGAACCTCAAGCTGAAGCTGCTGATCCTCAACCAGGCGAACTACCAGAACATGGCGCTGGTGGCGCGGGCGCTGCTGGCCGACGTCGGCATCACGGTCGAGGTCGACGCGCAGGAAGGCGGCACCTTCTGGAATTCGGGGAAGGGCGACACGGGCAAGAACATCGATCTCTTCATCACCCGCTTCAACGGCAAGCACGACCCGAACTTCATCATGCAGTGGTTCGTTTCCGGCCAGATCGGGAACTGGAACTGGCAGCGCTGGAACAGCCCGGAATTCGACGCGCTGTACACGCAGTCCGCCGGCGAGCTCGACGCGACCAGGCGCAGTGCGCTGGTGATCGACGCGCAGCGCGCGATGGACAAGTCGAGCGCGTACGTCTGGCTCACCAACGAGGCCAACACGCTGGTGCACCGCAGCTGGATCCGGCCCGCGGCCGTGCCCGGCTGGCTCGACTGGCAGTACGACGAGTTCACGACGGCGGGCTGACGTCGCGGGCGCGGCGGGCGGACCGGCGTGATGTCGGCGGCGGGAGCGACGCGGGCCGACGAGCTGCTGCGCTACGTGGGCAGCCGCCTGCTCACGACCGTCCTGATCGTCGTCGGCGCCATGCTGCTGCTGTTCGCGCTGTCGGCCGTGGTCCCCGGCGATCCCGCGACCACGCTGCTCGGACCGCAGGCGACGCCGGAGCTTTCGCGGCGCTTCATCACCGAGATGGGGCTCGACCAGCCGCTGCCCACGCGGCTGTGGCGCTTCTTCGCCAACGTCGCGACGGGAAACCTCGGCACGGACGTGATCTCGGGCCGCCCGGTCGCGGGCCTCATCCGCGAGGTGCTCCCCTACACGCTGCTGCTGACGTTCTGCGCGATCGGCCTCGCGGTGGCGATCGGCGTGCCGCTCGGGATCTACGCGTCCACGCACCGCGGCTCGGTGCTCGATAACGTCCTCGCCTTCGTCTCGGTCGCCTTCATCGCGGTGCCGAGCTTCGTCATCGCCATCTTCCTGCTGCTGATCTTCGCCATCTGGCTCGACTGGCTGCCGGTGCTCGGGGCGAGCCGCACGGGCACGCTGCCGGACGAGCTGAAGCGCATGATCCTGCCCACGCTCGCGCTGGCGCTGGGCTGGATCGGCTTCATCGCCCGGCTGGTCCGGGCCTCGATGCTCGAGGTGATGGGCGAGCCCTACATCCGCACGTCGCGCGCGTACGGGCTGCCGGAGTGGCTGGTGACCTACAAGTACGCGCTGAAGAACGCGTGCATCCCGACCATCACGATCCTCGGCATGGGCGTCGGCCGGCTGCTCGGCGGCGCGGTGCTGGTGGAAATCGTCTTCGCGCGGCCGGGACTCGGGCGCCTCATCTACGGCGCGATCTCGGAGCGCAACTATCCGGTCGTCCAGGGCGCCGTGCTGGTCGTCGTCGTGCTCTTCGTCGTGGTGAATCTCGTCGTCGATCTCGGCTATTCGGCGATCGACCCGCGCATCCGCCACGACACGCCGGACGGCGGAGCCGCCGGGTGAGGGCGCTCGCGGGCGCGCTGCAGGTTCTGCGCCGGGTGTGCGCGACGCTCACCGGGACGACGGGGCTCGTCATCGTCGGGATCGTGCTGGCGGCGGCACTCTTCGCGCCGTGGGTCGCGACCGCCGATCCCGACCGCCTCGACGTGATGAACCGCTTTGCCGCGCCTTCGCTCGCGCACTGGCTCGGCACCGACCATCTCGGCCGCGATCTGTATTCGCGCCTGGTGCACGGGGCGAGCGTGGCGATGAGCGTGGCGCTGTCGGCGATCGCCATCGCCCTCGGCCTGGGGACGGGTCTCGGCATCGTCGCCGCCTACCTGCCGGCGCGCCTCGAGCGGTTCGTGCTGATCGTCTTCGACGTGATTTCGTCGTTCCCGAGCATGGTGCTCGCACTCGCCATCGTCGCCGTCTTCGGGCCCTCGACCCTGATCGTCGTGGTCATCGTCGCGATCACGCTGACTCCGCACTTCGGCCGCGTCGCCCGGGCGCAGGTGCTCACGCTCAAGAGCGCGCCGTTCCTCGAGGCCGAGCGCATCCTCGGCGCGTCGTTTCCCCGCATCGTGTTCCACCACGTGCTGCCGAACATCCTGGGGCCGCTGGTGATCCTCGCGTCGATGGACATCCCGGTGGTCATCACGATCGAGGCCGGGCTCTCCTTCCTCGGCCTCGGCGTGCGCCCGCCGCTCGCGAGCTGGGGCACGCTGATCCAGGACGGCTACCAGTTCCTGTCCGACAGCTGGGTGCCGGTGGTGGTCTCCAGCCTCGCACTGGCGTTCGCGACGCTCGGCTTCACGCTGTTCGGCGAGGCGCTGCGCGACGCGGTGGACCCGCGGATCCGGCGCGAGCGCTGACGCATGAGCACCGCCGGGCCGTCCCAAGGTGCGAATCGCACCCCCTCGGGGGGCAGCGCCGCGGCGCCAGCCGCAAGCGTGGGGGTGGTCAGATGAGCACCGCCGGGCCGTCCCAAGGTGCGAATCGCACCCCCTCGGGGGGCAGCGCCGCGGCGTCAGCCGCAAGCGTGGGGGTCGTCACATGAGCACCGCCGGGCCGTCGCTGGTGTCGATCCGCAACCTGGTGCTCGAGGCGGCGACGCCGCGCGGCACGGCCCGCATCCTGCGCGGCATCGACCTCGACATCGGGCGCGGCCGCATCGTCGGCGTGGTCGGCGAATCCGGATCGGGCAAGTCGAGCCTCGCGGCGTGCCTGCTGCGCCTGCTGCCGGCGAACCTCACCCGCCTCGGCGGGGAGATCGTGTTCGACGGCACCGATCTCGTCGCGCTCGACGAGGCCGCGATGAACGCGTACCGCGGCCGGCGGATCGCCATGATATTCCAGGACCCGATGACGGCGCTGAACCCGCTCTTCACGATCGGCACCCACCTCGTCGACGTGGTGCGCCGTCGCCATCCGGGCCTCGGTCGCGCGGACGCCCTCGCCCGGGCGAGCGCCGCGCTCGCGAGCGTGGGCATCGCCGACGCGCCGCTGCGGCTGCGCTCCTATCCGCACGAACTCTCGGGCGGCATGCGCCAGCGCGCGATGATCGCGATGGCGCTGCTGGTCGAGCCTGACCTGCTGGTGGCCGACGAGTGCACGACGGCGCTCGACGCCACGGTCGAGGCCCAGATCGTGGCGCTGCTCGAAGGCCTGCGCCGCGGCTTTCACGGTTCGATCGTGTTCATTTCGCACCACCTCGGCCTCGTCGCGCAGCTCTGCGACGACCTGTGCGTGATGTACGCGGGCACCATCGTGGAGACGGGGCCCGTCGCCGACGTGCTGGCGAGGCCGCGGCATCCCTACACGCGCGCGCTGCTCGCCTGCGAGCTCGACGACCATGCGCACGGCGGCCGGTTGGTCTCGATCCCCGGCGAAGTGCCCGATTCCGTCGCCGCGCACGTCGCCTGCGTGTTCGCTCCGCGCTGCACGCACGCGACGCCAGCCTGCCGCGCGTCGGTGCCGGCGCTGCGCGCTGCGGGGCCCGACCGGCGCGCGGCCTGCCTGCGGCTCGAGGAGATCGCTTGACGGAAGATGCGCCGCTGCTGGCGTTCGACGGCGTCAGCGTCGTCTTCGGCGGTCGGGTGCGCGCGCTCGACGACGTCGCGCTCACGGTGCGCAAGGGCGAGGTCGTGGGCGTGGTCGGCGAATCGGGGTCGGGCAAGAGCACGCTGTGTCGCGTCCTGGTCGGCCTCACGCCGCCCTCGGCGGGAACGGTGAGCGTGGGCGGGCGGCCGGTACGCGCGTTGCTCGCCGAGGGGCGGCTCGCCTTCCGGCGCCGCATCCAGATGCTGCTGCAGGATGCCGTCGCCTCGCTGTCGCCGCGGATGACGATCGGCCGCACGCTGGCGGAGCCGATGGCGATCCACGGGCTGCCGCGCGACGAGGCGCAGGCGCGGCTGTCCGCAATCCTGCGCCGGCTCGGCCTCGCGCAGGACGTGCTGTCCAAGTTCCCGCACCAGATTTCGGGCGGGCAGGCGCGGCGGATCGGCGTGGCACGGGCGCTGGTGCTGCACCCCGAGATCATCGTCGCCGACGAGCCCACGGCGGGCCTCGACGTCTCGGTGCAGGGCGAGCTGCTCAACCTGCTGCTCGACCTGCAGCGCGAGTTCGGGCTCACGTACCTGCTCGTCAGCCACAACCTCAACCTGATCCGCCGCGTCACCGGGCGAACGGTGGTGATGTACCTCGGCCAGATCGTGGAGGACGCGCCGACCCGCGATCTCTTCGCGGCACCGGCCCACCCCTATGCCGCCGCACTGCTGTCGACGAATCCGGCGGTCGACCCGGACCGGCGGCACCGCAGGATCGTGCTGCAAGGCGAGATTCCGAGCGCGGTGAACCCGCCGGCCGGCTGCCGTTTCCATACGCGCTGCCCGGTCGCACAGCCGCGCTGCTCCGTCGAGCCGCCGGCACTCGTCGATCTCGGGGGGGCGCGCCGCGCGCGCTGCCACTTCCCGTTCTCGCTCGATCCACTGCGCCACTGACCCACCCGGAGGTGACCATGCGCACCGTCGAACCAGGAACCCATCGCGTCGCGATCGCCGACGTCGCGGACGTCGCGCGCGGCGGCGCGCGCGTCGCCATCGGCGCCGCGGTGATCGAGCGGCTGCGGCGCGCCCGCGAGATCGTCCTGCGTGCCGCGGAGGGCGGGCAGTCGATCTACGGGCTCACGTCGGCGCTCGGCGCGAACACCGGCAAGGCGGTGGCGCCGCGCGAGCTCGCGCTGTACCAGGTGCGCGCCGTGCGCGCGCGGGCGGTGGGCGTCGGCCCGGCGATGCCCGAGGAGCGCGTTCGGGCCGCGATGTTCGCGCGGATCGCCGGCATGGCCCAGGGCGGGTCCGGCGTCTCCGTCGCGGTGTTCCGGGCGCTGGTCGAGATGCTGAACCGGGGTGTCGTCCCCTGCGTCCCCGCCTGGGGATCGATCAGCGTCGCGGACATGCCGCCGCTCGCGCACCTGGCGCTCGTCCTGATCGGCGAGGGCGAAGCGTTCGTTGACGGGCGCCAGGTTCCGGGCGCCGAGGCGCTGAACCGTGCCGGGCTCTCGCCGGTCGCGCTCGACGCCAAGGACGGCCTGGCGCTGTTCAGCTCCAACGCGGTGACGGTCGGCACCGCGAGCCTCGCCCTGCGCGATCTCGCCGTCGCGATCGAGCGGATCGACGATGCGGTCGCGCTGTCCTTCGAGGCGTTTCGCTGCAACCTGTCGCCGCTCGGCGAGCGGGCCCAGGCGGCGCGGGGGGCGCCCGGGCAGGCCACGGCGGCGGCGCGCATCCTGGAGGCGCTCGCCGGCAGCGGCTTGCTCGCGCCGGACGCGGCGCGCCGCGTGCAGGACCCGCTGTCGTTCCGCTGCGTCGCCCAGGTGCACGGCGCGGCGCTCGACGCGTACGCGCACGCGGTCGAGCACGTCGAGATCGAGCTCAACACCGCAGGCGACAGCCCGCTGGTCGACGTCGCGACGGGCACCGTGTTCTCGACCGGCAACTTCCACATCCCGGGGCTCGCGATCGCGCACGAAGCGCTGGGCCTCGCCGTCGTCCAGGCGGCCGCGCTCATCGTGCAGCGCTGCATCCACCTGATGGCGCCGGCGACGTCGGACCTGCCGCTGCAGCTCACGCGGCACGGCCCGCAGCAATCGGGCTTCGCGACGGTGCAGAAGACGCTGACCGCGCTGCTGAACGACCTGCGGCACCTCGCGAATCCCGCGTGCCTCGATTTCCTGCCGGTGTCGGCGGGCATCGAGGATCACGCGCCGATGGCGTTGCGGTGCGTGACCAAGCTCGACGAGATGCGCGTGCGGCTCAACTATCTCGCGGCGATCGAGGCGGTGGTCGCCGCGCAGGCCGTCGACCTGCGCGCCCCGGGGGTCCGTTCGACGCTCGGCCAGGGCGCGCGGCGCATGTACGACGGCGTGCGCGCGCGGGCCGCGTTTCTGGACGACGACCGCCCGCTCGGCCCGGACTTCGAATCCGTGGCCGCGTGGCTGGCCACCGGCGGCAGCGCGGCTGCTTCGTCGTCGGCGTCATGAAGTCGGCGCCGGCGCGGATGCCGGCCGAGCGTTCGCGGGTACTGCACCTGCGCCAGACTCGTCAGGCGCCGTGCCCGGCGTGGCCGGGCTCGTTGGCGCGCGTGGTGAGGTAGACGGTGCCGGTGAAGCTCGAGACCAGCGTGCTGTCGGCGCGGGTCACGTCGACGCGGTAGACGGCGATCCTGCGCGTGCGCGACACCTCGACCGCCGTCGCGCTCAGCGTGTCGCCGACCTGTGCCGCGACGTGATAGGTGATGTGCGCGTCGATCCCGGCGGCGATCGTCCCGTGCGAATTCGACGCGAGGCCGAAGGCGGTGTCGGCCAGCGAGAAGACCACGCCCCCATGGCAGGTGCCGTTGAAGTTGAGCTGGGCGGACGTGATGGTCATCGCCACCGCGGCGTGGCCGGACCCGGCATCCACGCAGCGGATGCCGAGCCCCGTCACGAAAGGATCGCGCGCGGCGAGCCGCCGGACGCGCTCGGCGGCCACCGCGCCCGGCCTGCTTGCGTGCGCGGCGAGCCGCTGTCCGCGCCCCGCAGCCGCCACATGGGCGAGGGCGGCGTCGACGACCGCCGCGATGCCCTCATTGCGCGTGGCCACGGTCTTCAGCACCGGCACCGGCGCTGCCGTCCGGTGGCGCAGCCGCAGCATGTCGAGGAGATCGCGCACCGTCGCGTCGGCCGTCGGCAGGTCGCCCTTGTTGACGACGAAGAGATCGGCGATTTCGAGGATCCCGGCCTTGATCGCCTGCACGTCGTCGCCGAGGCCGGGCGGACAGACGACGATCCGCGTGTCGGCAAGGCCCGCGATCTCGACGTCCGACTGCCCCGCGCCGACCGTCTCGACGATCACGGTGTCGAAGCCGGCGGCATCGAGCACGTCGATGATGCGCGCGGTGGTGCGCGACACGCCGCCCTGGTGGCCGCGCGACGACAGCGAGCGGATGAAGACGTTGTCGTGCGCGCCATGCTGGCCCATGCGCACGCGGTCGCCGAGCACCGCGCCGCCGGTGACCGGGCTCGACGGGTCGACCGCGACGACGGCGATGCGCTGGCCACGCCCGAGGAGTTCGCCCAGGAGCGCGTTGATCAGCGTCGACTTGCCGGCGCCCGGAGCGCCGGTGATGCCGATGACGTGGGCGCGGCCCAGGTCCGGGGCGATCGCGCGGCCGATGTCCGCCGCCGCGGGTTCGGCGTTCTCGATCGCGCTGATCCTGCGGGCGATCGCGCGCCGGTCGCCGAGATCGATCGGCGCGGGCAGCGGGGGCAATGCGGCGTTCACGGTCAATCAGGCCTTCCGCCGGGCCACCCCGAGGGAGGCCTTCGCGCCCTCGGGGGGGGGGCGGCGAACGAAGGTGAGCGTGGGGGCCCTTCCATCACACCATTGCCTGCACGTGCCCGAAGCCCATCTCGCGGCGCAGCGTGCCGCAGATCTCGCCGTGCGTGCAGCCGGCCTCGGCCGCCGCGACGACCGCGGCGAAGACGTTCGCCGCCGCATCGTTCGCCGCCCGCGCGAGTGCGCAAAGCGCCGTCGCCACCGCCTCCTGCGAGCGCGCCGCCTTGTGCGCGACGAAGGACGCGAGATGGTCGCGCATCTGCCGCGGGTCGGGCTTCGCGAGCGCCGGCCGCGCGCTGCGGTCCTCGTCGGTCCGGTATGCATTGACGCCGACCACCGTCTGCGCGCCGGACTCCACACTGTCCTGGAAGCGCCGTGCCGATTCGCCGATCTTGCGCTGGACGATGCCCGCCTCGACCGCGGCGTACATGCCGCCCGCGTCCTCGACGACGCGCAGCGAGCGCAGGATCTCATCTTCCATCTCGTTGGTGAGCGTCTCGACGTAGTAGCTGCCGCCGAGCGGATCGATGACGTCGGTGAGGTGCGCCTCATCGCGCAGGATGTTCTGCGTGGCCACTGCGATGCGCGCGCCGAATTCGGTGGGGCACGACAGCGCCTCGTCGTAGGCGTCGGTGTGCAGCGACTGCAGGCCGCCGAGGATGCCGGCCATCGCCTGCACGGTGACGCGCGCGATGTTGTTGAGCGGCTGCGCGCGCGTGAGATCGACGCCGGACGTCTGCGCGTGGAACTTGAAGCGCCCGCTGCGCGGATCCTTCGCACCGTAGCGCTCGCGCACGAGGCGCGCCCAGATGCGGCGCCCGGCGCGAAACCGCGCGACTTCCTCGAAGAACGACAGCGAGATGTCGAAGAAGAACGTGAAGCGCGGCAGGAACGCATCGGGGTCCATGCCGCGGGCCACGCAGTCGTCGGCGTTCTGCAGCGCGGTGGCGAGCGTGAAGGCCATCGCTTCCGCCGGCGTGGCGCCGGCCTGCTGCATGTGCTGGCCCACCACCGACATCGGATTCCAGCGCGGAACGTGCCGGTTGCAGAAGTCGATGTGGTCGCCCAGGATCCGCCGCGCGCCTGGCAGCGCGATGCGGAAGAACATGTGGTTGGCGACGTAGTGACTGAGGTAGTCGCTCTGGTTCGACGTGCCGGCAATGGTGTCCCAGGCCACGCCGCGGCGCTTCGCCGCCGCCAGCAGGAAGGCGAGCAGCGTGAACGGCGACGGGTCGTTCATCGCGCACGACGTGCGGCCGAGATCGACGCCGGCGAGGCAGGCGTCCATGTGCTCCACGTTGTTGACGACGACGCCGCAGGTGCCGAGCAGCTCGGCGTCGACGTCGTCCATGTCGTGGCCGCGGAACACCGAGTTGCACGGGATCAGCGACACCGCGGTCGCGCCCTGCGCGAGGATGTCCATCAGCCGCGCGTTGTAATCGGACGGCGTGGACAGGCCGATCAGCTGGCGCTGCGTCCAGGTCCGGCCGCGGTGCATCGTCGGGTAGACGCCGCGCGTGTACGGCGGCTGGCCGGGATAGCCGATGTCTTCGGCGTAGCGCTCGCCGCTCCAGTCGCGCGGCGTGTACAGCGGCTTGATCGCGACGCCGGAACGGTTGCGCACGGCCTGGTCGGTGCCGATCTGTTCGGCGTAGTCGTGCTGCCAGCGATTCTCGCCGGCGGCGGGCTGCAGGGCGGCGTGATCGAGCGGCTTGTTCATGCGCAAGGCTCCTTGCAGGAGGGTCAGGCAGCGAGGCGCCGGGCGCGGATCGCCGGCGTGATCTCGCGGATGTACGCGGCGATGTCCTCGAGCGCCGAGCCGGGGTGGAACACGCGCGCCACGCCCGCCGCGCGCAGCATGTCCTCGTCCTCGTCGGGGACGATGCCGCCGACGATGACGGCGACGTCGGCCAGCCCGGCCGCGCGCAGCGCCGCCATCAGCTTGGGCACGATCAGGTGGTCGGTCGCCAGCGACGAGATGCCGATGACGTCGACGTCTTCCTCGGTCGCGAGTTTCACCACCGCCGGAATCGGCTGCCACGGCGGCGTGTAGATGACTTCCATGCCGGCGTCGCGCAGGTGCGCGGCGACGAGCCGGCTGCCGCGGTCGTGGCCGTCGAGGCCGATTTTCGTGACCAGCACTTTCGGGCGGATCTCCACGGCTTACTCCTTGGTGATGGGGGCGCGCAGCAGGCCGACGAAATGGCGGGCGATGGCGGCGGGATCGTCATGACCGGCGCGATACCAGTTCTGCGTCCAGTTGAGCGCGCCGAGCAGCATCAGGCGCAGATTGCGCCGGTCGACGCCGCGGCGCACGGGGAGGTCATTGATGAGGTCGACCCACAGGCGCTCGTAACCGTCGCGCAGTTCGACGAGATGATCGGCGACCGATGGCGCGTCGCTCGGCCGCACGCGGATCACCACTTGCGCATAGTCGCTCTCTTCGAGCAGCGCCTCGAGGTGGGCCACGCACGCGGCCTCCAGCCGCGACCACGGATCGGCCTTTCCGGCCACGGCCGCGCTCACCCGCGCCGAAATGCGGCGCACGCCCTCCGCGTAGACGGCGGCGAGCAGATCTTCCTTGGCGGCGAAATGGTAGTAGAGCGAGCCGGGCAGCATGTCCACGGTCCGGACGATGTCGCGGATCGAGGCGCCGTGGAAACCCGCAGCCGTGAAATGCCGCGCGGCAGCATCGAGCAGCAGCGGCAGGCGGTTGTCGGCGCGCGGTGCGCGCAGGGGGCGGGCCATGGGTACCGGGAGCTAAAGCAAACAAGTGTTTGTTTTGTACCACAGCGCGGCGCGGCCGGTCAAGGCCGCGCCGGCGTGACCAGCGCGCGACGCGCGCTTCGACCGGGCGGGACGGGCAGCGGCTGCCGCCACCGCCGCGTCTCGACATTGCCGGGCGTTGCTATAGAATCAGGCACAGTGCAGTCGCCCGCCGCCGTCGCCGGGCCGCGCCAGAGTGCGAACAAGGCCGCTGGTCGAGGCGCGCCAACGGAACGAGGAGCAATAGCGTGTCAGCAGCTTCCGCACCATCGGGACTCGATACGTTCCCGCGCCTGCTGCTGCACCACGCGAAGGTGCGCGGCGGCCATCCGGCCACCCGCGAAAAGGATCTCGGCATCTGGCAGACCTGGACCTGGTCGCAGGTTGCCGAAG
>Ga0315275_10000790_pt1 | contig 26526 bp, 18 predicted proteins | sample YL17G03_0_MG_FD_205557 | JGI IMG/M metagenome (GOLD analysis project Ga0315275, IMG submission 205557) | Sediment microbial communities from Yellowstone Lake, YNP, Wyoming, USA - YL17G03_0 | ecosystem: Environmental > Aquatic > Freshwater > Lake > Sediment | place: USA: Wyoming | collected...
TTTCACTACACGACACTTTCGAAGAGAAGCTCACATCGATTACTGCAATCGCCAACTTCGGGAGTGAAATGATCAAAAATAAATTTCAACTGTCGAACTTGGGCTAATAGAGATGGGGGATTTCGTTGCCCATTCCCTTCCAGGTTCCCAGGCAACACGGGCAAAATATGAAAAGAGGTAAATAGGTAACATGGTTCCGGTTGGAGGAATGACTGAAATGGGGACATGAGATTTTTTTTGCATTTCTTTAATTTTGAACAAGGAGAATTCAAATGAAAAGAGAAGAATTTTTGAAAATGATTGAAGGAAACCCCGATTTAACCGCACACGGTTACGGGATACAAAGGGATCCAAATATTGGATCGACGTATGGAGAGACTTATGAAAAGATGCGGGAAGAGCTCAAGCAGTCATACGATGCATTCCTGGCCTGTCTGGTCTGGATAGAAGAGCATCCGGATTTTGAACGGGGCTGGTCGAGTTATGCCCTGAAGCATGAGGTCGAGAATTGGATGGAAAGGCAGGGGAAGTGGCTGTACGTACCACAGGGATCATTCATAGTGGCGGCGATTGAGCAGGGGCTACCCATGAAACCGATCCCGGACGAGCTGGGGGTGTTTGTAGGATGAGGGACGTGAAAAGCGTAAAAGCCGAGAAGATTCTGAAGGAGATAAAGAGGCATGGAAGGAAAGCCCCAAAGCCATACCAGGGACCTCCGGACATGGATTTTCAGATTCAGAAAACTACCGAGGCGACGGCTGCTGGGGCCCAGGAGAAGATCAGTAGGCTGCTGAGGGAGTTAAATGCATCCACTCTCGACGACGTCGGCCCACTTACGACCCTGTCGGGGATCACATCCAATTAAGGAGAGGTTTGACCTTCAGCATTATAGTGTAATTGCGACTAACCACTTAAGGGGATTGGGTCTGTTGTTTCCGTCCTTGACAGTGGCTATGGCGTATGGTACCTTTCGAGCAGTTCTTTCACATAGGCCAGAGTTCCGCCAGTCCACACTGGCCAATTCCAACCCCTGCTGATCTGCACCTCAGTTCGATCCCGTGAGTCGAGGGAACACGGCGACCCAACTTATGAACTCAACCAAGATACGATCGATGCTGTATGCATCATCGGGCACCGAGGCATCGGAGACCAGCTTGAGCAGGTAGGCACAACCATGAGAGGTACTAAACATGAAAACCCGAATCTGCAGCTGCCGAATAGCAGCAATGGTTTTTTCATTGTCACTCTCGCGTCTAATATGCTGGGACAAGACGCTGCGTGGAAGTGGGCAAAAAGGATTGGCGGAATTGGCGATGAACAAGCGCGCAAGACAGCAGTCGACGTTTGTGGGAATATTTATGTGACAGGATGGTTTTCCAGTAGCACGCTTACTATCGGCTCAACTATGCTCACAAATGCTGGCGGTAGGGATGCTTTCATAGCAAAGTATGATCCAAGTGGAAATGTGATGTGGGCAAAGAGTATCGGAGCAGAGGGTGACGAACTCCCACGCGGGATTACAGCGCAGGGTCAGGGCAATGTGTATGTAACTGGAATTTTCACCAGTTCCAGTGTGGCAATTGGGTCAGCCAATTTGGCAAACTCTGGGATTCAGAGTGGATTCACAGCAAGAATGGATGCACAGGGTAACGTGATATGGGCAACAGGTATCGGAGGAAGTGGCTCGCTCTATACATTTAGTTGTGTAACAGATAGCTCAGGAATTTGCCATGTGGTGGGTCGATTCTCCCCCAATGATACAGTGAGAATCGGTTCAACTTCACTAATATCAACAGTTGGTGAAAGAGCTTTCTTAGCCACGTATGATTCGTTGGGAAACGCATTGTGGGCAAGGGGCTTCGGGGAAAGTGGGTCTATAGCTGCTACTGATGTGGCAGTTGATGGTTCAGGGAATACTTACTTGGGAGGATACTTCTATTCTGACACTCTTGCCATTGACACAATTACACTAGTGCAATCTGGAATACACACCGGGGGAGGAGATGCGTATATCGCGGAATATGATCAGAATGGAAATGTGAAATCAGCGAGGATTTTTGGTGGAAGTGGCAATATTTCAGCCTGGGGGATAACCGCCGACGGGTTCGGCAATTCCTACGTGGCAGGATCCTTTGACGACAAGTTAACAGTCGGTTCAACCACACTCACAACTGCGGGTCTTACGGATGCATTTGTCATAAAGCTTGATCAAAAGCTCAATCTAAATCCTTCCCTTCTGTTAGGTTCAGTACCTGATTCCTTGCAGAGCCAGTCAACTTATCAAATCAATTGGGAAGCAGGCTCTATTGATAGAATTGATATCTCATATTCTACAAACAGCGGTTTAACTTGGGCTGTGGTTGCTGCCAATGTAGACGCCTCCATCGGCACGTATAGTTGGCAAGTCCCATTGATTGTTCCAATGTCATCTCTCTGTAGATTGAGAATCAGCAGCATGACGGGTGCAACGGCTTCGCATGAAAGTAGACTATTTACAATCTATGCTAAGCTCGCTACCCCGAGTTTCAGCCCAACGGAAGGAGCCTATGATAAGCCTCCAGTAGTTACCATAAGCTCGACCATAGATTCGGTCAATATCTATTACTCGCTTGATGGAAGTGAACCAACAGATCATTCAACTCCCTATGCGTCCCCAATTCTAATTGACACAACCGGCATATCGAAAGCAAAGGCCTACAAGACAGGATGGGTGGCGAGCGATGTGTGCGAGCGAAAGGATGAAAAGATTCTCGCAGCCTCACTGCGTGGGCTGATCATACTTGATCCTGCAACCGGGATAGTTTCGCGTCCGCTGCCGCAGGTCGACGTTAGCGAGATATTGTGCCCAATCCATATCGGGAGGTGAATATGGTTCCTGCCTCAGCTTCTCGACGAAACCCGTTATACCGCCTCCTTCTTTACCTCCCGCTCTTTATGTGCGCAGACATGTTTGCGCAAAGCGTATCTGGTGATCTGCAATTCAACCTCCGCGATTCGCTGAGAGCGCCCATCTCCGGGGCAAATGTTGCCGTCACCGGACCCCAGTTACAAGGGATTCGCGGCACTGTCAGCGATGACTCAGGGCGTTGCCAAATCCTTGCCCTGCCCCCTGGTATATTCGATGTACGCATAAGTCACCCAGCATATCACACGATCGTCTTTGAGAACATCGGGATCCGACTTGGCAAGAGCACAAGTCTCGGAGAAATCTTACTGCGCGAATCGGTCCCTGCTATGGCCGAAGTCGTGGTCCTAGCAAACCGACCGGTCATTGATCCCTTCTCAACCACAGCCGGCCTCAACATCTCGGACTCTCGGTTTGAGGCACTCCCGATCGGGAGGAGCTACCTGGAGATGATGCAACTTGCGCCACAGTCGTCGCCCAGCTTCTACGGTGATGGGACCAACATCGCCGGTGCTACCGGGATCGAGAACCGCTACTTTCTTGATGGGGCTGATGTAACCGACCCCTGGCGCGGCGTTTCGGGGACACAGCTCCCCTACAATTTCATTCGCGAAGTACAGATCCGAAGCGGCGCATACGAGGCTGAATACCAGAGTTCCCTGGGTGGCGTTGTCAACGCCGTAACGTACTCCGGCGGGAACGAAATTCATGGCCAGGCTTTCGGCTTCTATACCAATAACCGTTTCTCCGAGAGTCCCCGAACGGTTCTTGGTCAGGCGCCGATGGGGGAGTTTTCAGAGTACGACGTTGGTTTGAGCATCGGCGGGCCGATCGTACGGGACCGACTCTGGTATTTTCTTGCCTACAATCCTAGGTTTGTGAGAGAGGTTGTGCCGGTCTCTGGACAAGCGGACCAGAATGACCATACGACCACACACAGATTTGCCACAAAGCTGACCTGGACCGCTAACGAGTCAAATTTCTTTTCGCTCTCAGTGAGTGGTGATCCTTCGACGAGGGAAGCCGTGGGCATCACTTTCAATGGTAATATCTATCCATACCGGGTGCTCGACCTCAACGCCTGGTTGAGCGATGTACGCACTGGAAGTACGAGTTTTGCATTGAACGGAACACACCGGGTTGGCTCTTCCCTCTTGCTTGAATCGTCAATCTCGTCCGTCGGGAAGAAAGACGAATATAATCCCGTCGGCAACTCAGGACCGTACTGGTATGTTGATTTACCCGCTAATACCGTCGGCGGCACGCTCTATCGTACTTTTGAGAAGACGACGAACTTTCATGCCGGAATCCGAGGGACGTTGATACTCGGAGGCCAAACCATGAAGGCGGGTATCGAATACTCCGAGTCGTCGTATGAAGCAGAAGACGTCTGGCACATCTTAATAAAGTACTCCGACTCTTCGTATACGTATTACTACAGGAATTTTGCGGGGAAAGCCGCCATTCGAAACCCATCACTTTTCGTTCAGGATTCCTGGCAGGTGTCGGAGAGATTCACACTAAACGCCGGAGTTCGCTGGGATCCTCAGTTTATGATTGCTTCTGATGGGGAGGTAGCGCAAGAAATCATGGGCGGATTTGCACCTCGCTTTGGAGTGATCTTCCAACCTGGAGAGCTGTGCTCCGAAAAAATTTCCGCCTCCTTTGGCCGCTTTTATCAGCCTTTGAGTCTCAGCTTGCCCACGGCCTATCACATCAAGAGCGTGCAAACATACGACGTCTACTATACGCATGATCCCAGGATTGACACGAGTGGTGCCACGAGTGGTCCGAACTTGTTCTCGTTCTATGGACATGTCCCGGGGCTCAAAGGACAATACTACGATGAGATCACTTTAGGCTACGAGCGTGAAATTGTGTCCCTTATAAAGGCGAGCGCAAGACTTGTTTATCGTACCCTTGGGCAGGCTGTAGAGGACGGGTATTCTACCAAAGCATCGAGGTTGGTGTATGGGAACCCCGGCTCACCCCCCATGGACGAATATCCCAGGGCCACGCGAAAATATCTCGCCACAGAACTCGCTCTTGAATATGCCAGTCCTTCGGGATTGAGTTTCCAAGTTTCGTATGTTCTTTCGAGAAACTACGGGAATTATGAAGGGCTGGCCGACGCGACGTACTCTTCATTCGCGTCGGGAACAGAATTCTGGCCGAACACCTCGATTGCCCTCCAGGTCCCGGCGATGATGATAAACACTTCAGGTTTACTTCCTGATGATAGGACGCACGCTTTCAAGTTCTTTGGGTCCTATGCCTTTCCCTTCGGATTAACTATGGGTCTGTCAGGTTATTGGACAAGTGGAACGCCGCTCAATGAATTGGGGGTGACTCCGCCGCCACTCAGTGAACCAGCCTTTCTGCAAAAGCGAGGTTCAGTTGGAAGGACCCCTTCCATTTGGGACCTGAATCTGCGCGTGGTCGGTGACTTTGGGAAATTGATGAATCTGGAGATACACCCCAGATTAATTCTCGACGTCCTCCATCTCTTCAGCCAGAAGAGGGCGGTACAGTATGACGAGCAACACTATTGGACCTCAGATGCAAACGGCAATCAGCTTGACGCCAATCCCAACTACGGTATTCCTATCCAATTCCAGCTGCCAATGTCGGTGAGGCTGGGCGTGGAGGGTAGTTTCTGAAGCTCAATCATACCATGCAATCAGCTCTTCCACGGATGATCTTAGGTCATTCAGTTGGTATTTAGGCCTCCAATGGCTTTCGTCGCGCATCCGCACATCACGCTTCGCATGCACTTCAAGGCGAGCTCAAGACGAGGATGGTATAGCCTCGGCGCCCTCTGTGTTTCTGTCTCCCTTTGCTTCTCAATTCTTCCTCCTTCCGGTCTGGCTCAATTGCTCCCTGTTCTCCACTTCCAACGCCTCGGAGGATCTCGGTCGAATGTGATCGCACATATCGTACGGGATTCCCTCGGGTTTGTATGGATCGGTACTACGAACGGCCTGCAAAGATACGATGGATACGCATTCAAGGAGTATCGCCACGACCCGAATGACGCTCACTCACTTTCCTCAAACCGCATTAATTCAGTCTTAGTGGACAACAAGGGACGTCTTTGGATAGGTACTGTAGAGCAAGGCCTGAGCCTCTATGACCGGTCACACGATGAATTCTTGAATTTCTATCCTCAACCACGAGATTCCTCGCGGGGAGATCCACCTTGCATCTTTTCGATGATGCAGGACAGATCCGGCACTATCTGGTTGGCCGCATCCAAGGATGGAGTGGTGCGTGTGGACGTCCCGGCTCAATCAGATCCAGGAGATCTCACCCGCCTAGTGAAGAGCATTCGCTTCAAAAAGCTGTCCATTGGACCATCCGTCACGTACGCATTCGATCTATGCGAGCGGAAAGATGGCAAGATATTGGTGGCCTCGGATCCCGGATTGCTCGTTATCGACCCGAAGAGTGATTCTGTGTCACGCCCCCGCTTCACCGACTCACGTGGGATACGTCTCGACACGGTATTCCTTTACAATGTCGTGCAGGACCGAGAAGGGAAACTCTGGATGTCGGGCTGGTCCAGCGGACTCTTCCGTCTGGATTGGGAGAACGGAAGCCTTGTGAATTATCGTCACCGGTCCGGGGATAGTCTCTCGATCAGGTCAGACGAAATCTGGGAGATGTCTGCAGATCCACAGGGCAACCTGTGGGTAGGCACTAAGGAAGGGATCGATCTCTTTTCACCTCTGACGGGACAGTGCATACCTTATTCGACCTTTGAGGAGCCATTTGGGGGAAGTGATTGTCTCCGTTTTTCTACGGATTGCACCGGCACGCAATGGCTCGCCACAGGCAGCAGTGTCTACTGGCTCAGCCCGCATTCACAGCGTCTCCCGCATTTTTCCCTGCCGGAGAGAGGGGGGGGGCGGAAATTGAACCAGTCGCGGCTGGTATCATTCCAGGCGATTGAACGGGGCACCGATGGGAGTCTTTGGTCCCTATCAGAAGGGAAAGCCTTCCAACTTGACAAAACGGCCCATGACATTCTTAAGGAGATTCACTTATTTGAGTGGAAGCAGGGTAAGAGGCTGGGATCAGGACCCGGATGTTCGATGGTCGACGGCAAGGGAAATCTCTGGTATGCAGCCGCCGACCGGGGTCTCTATAAAATCAACCTCTCCACTAAGCGGATCTCGAACTACCACGATCCGGGGAGCCGGTACGGAAAAGGAGACAACATCCTGCAGGTTGCTCGAGGTACCGGAGATACACTCCTGATCGGAGGCTTCTATCAGGGCGTGAAAAAATTCTATCCTCCTACAGGAAAGTTTCTGGGCCCGTGGATTGATGATGAAGACAACAACGGGATCATGAGAGATCACAAAGGGAAGATCTGGCTTTCACAGATATTTGACCTGTTGATATATGATCCGGCCACCGGAACGACCGAGCGGTTCACGAACATACAGTCCGATCCACGTTCGCTGAGCCATAATCTATCGTGGTCAGCGTATGAGGATCCGTCGGGGCGGGTCTGGGTCGGGGCAGGAAATGTGATCAACCTCTGGGACCCATCGACTCGATCATTCACTCGCTTCTCCGGCCCGGGATTAACTGACTGTGCAGAAGTCAGGCCCATTGGCATGGATCAAATAGGGAGGCTGTGGGTGAGTACCGACCTGGGTCGTATTGCGATCCTTGATACGGCAAGTGGCGAGTTCACGATAGTTGATAACTCCATGGGACTCTGTGGCTCCGTGACAGGCATGGAGAATCTCGATGATGGCAGGGTCGTACTTTCAGGATGGGCAGGACTGAATATTGTGTGGCCGGATAGCGTCGTTCAGAAGCGCCACGCCCCTCCTCTGGTCATTACCAGGATGTCAGTCAATGACATACCGATGGCAGTCCCCCCGAGTTTGTGGAAGGACTTCCTCCGCCTTTCATATATGCAGGATGTTCTAGAATTCGATTTTGCCGCGATTGACATCGATGCGCCACACCTCGTCCGATATCAGTACCGCCTTGAGGGCCTTGAGAAAGATTGGGTAAAGCCGGTTGATCGTCGGTTTGTCAGGTATACTGCTCTGTCCCCAGGTGAGTTTATCTTCAGGGTCAAAGCAACATCGATGTGGGATGAATGGCCCGAGCAGGAGATCTCGCTTGCCTTCAGCATCGCTCCTCCGTGGTGGAAGACGACGTGGGCTTATGTAGCATACGTATTTCTGCTCATTGGAGTCCTTTACGCGGGTTACCGGGTGCGGTTGCGTCAGGTTCGCCTGCAGCAAGAAGTGGAGATGGAGCACTTCCAGAGAGAGCACCTCGCAGAAGTCGATCGGCTCAAGTCCAGGTTCTTCGCCAATATCTCCCACGAATTCCGCACGCCTCTCACGCTCATCCTTGGACCACTTGAGAAGCTCCGATCCAAAGTCGCGGACGAAGAAACCCAGCATGCCCTGGGAATGATGAAACGGAACGCCCACCAGCTTCTGCGACTTATCAACCAGTTGCTCGATCTTTCCAGGCTCGAGGCGGGAGGAATGAGGCTGCAGGCATCTCGGGCCAACATCGTTCCCGTCGTGAAAGGAATGGCGTACTCCTTTGAATCATCCGCCGGAATGAGACAGATGGATTTGAATGTCTCCGCGGAACAAGAGGAGATTCAGGTCTATTTCGACAAAGACAAGCTGGAGAAGATCCTCGCAAACCTGCTTTCCAATGCGTTCAAGTTCACGCCCGATGGTGGAAGGGTGACCGTAGCGGTCAACCTGTTCAGATACCCGATATCTGATATCAAAGCTCAGAATTCGATTCCGCGAAGCGCGATCGCGATCTCCGTCTCCGACACCGGCGTGGGCATTCCACCGGATCAGCTCGACAAGGTGTTTGACCGCTTTTATCAGGTTGACGCTTCTCAAACGCGCGAGCACGGGGGATCAGGCATTGGCCTTGCGCTCGTGAAAGAACTGGTCGAATTGCATCACGGGACGATTCAGGTACAAAGTGAAGTGGGGCAAGGAACGGCATTCACTTTTCGACTTCCACTTGGACGAAGCCACTTAAAAGATGATGAGATTGTCGAGGTGCCAGTCAGTCTCGAGCCAACGATGTATGCAGCGGAAGTCGTCTTTCACGACAAGTCTGGTGAAGCATCACCGGAAGAGACAGACCAGGAACAAGCCAGAGGGGAGAAGCCCATCATCCTTGTTGTCGAGGACAATGCCGACGTTCGGGGATACATCAAGGGATATTTGGTTCCTGCATATCAAGTAAGGGAAGCGAGGGATGGAGCCGAAGGTATCGAGAAAGCTCTGGAGGTGATTCCCGACCTGATCATCAGCGACGTCATGATGCCGAAGAGAGACGGCTACGAACTTTGCCGAACGTTGAAGCTTGATGAAAAGACGAGTCATATTCCCATTATCCTCCTCACCGCGAAAGCGGCCAGCGAAAACAAGATTGAGGGGCTGGATCGTGGCGCCGACGATTACCTGGTCAAACCGTTCGATCCCAATGAACTCCTCGCGAGAGTCAGGAACCTTATCGAGATCCGCCGCAGGTTGCGTGAGCGATTTAATGTCGCCAGGCCCTTGAAGCCCGGCGAAATCGCCGTAACCTCGATAGATGACACATTCCTGGCGAAGGTCATGTCTGCTGTTGAGCAACACATAAGCGATGAACATTTTCATAGTGATGAGCTTGCCGCCGTGGTAGGAATGAGTGGGCGTCAGTTGCTTCGAAAACTGAGCGCTCTGACAAATCAAGGGCCGGCGGAATTCATTCGATATGTTCGTCTCCACCGCGCAATGGAGCTACTGCAGAAGGGTGCCGGGACGGTCTCAGAAATCGCATACATGGTAGGGTTCAATAACCCGTCGTATTTTTCGAAGAGTTTCCACAAGCAGTTTGGCAAGATCCCCACGGACGTGCGGAAATTGCCTGCCAAGGCTAAAAACTCAGGCAATAAGGCCTAGATCCCTCCCATTTTTGCATCCCAGCCGACCGACCCGCTCTCCATGTCGTAAAATTATCCGAGATTGGCTGCAAACTACTAGGTACCCCCACTCCCCGGTTTGCTACCTTTGGCCAGACTGATCTTTCGACCCAATAAGCTCCGCCCAAGGAGGCAATCATGACCCCTTTCCTACACTCTTTGAAACTGGCGCCGCGACCAGTACGGCCAAACAAGGACAAGATGAGTACCCAAGCTATATGTCTCGCACTCGCTATCGTTCTGCTGTGTCCATTTGCGTCAGCACAATGGGTACAAGCCAACGGCCCATATTTTGGGAGTATCAACTGCTTTGCCGTTTCCGGGACGAATCTCTTCGCCGGCACTGGCTGCGGTGTCTTTCGTTCCACTGATACCGGCACAAGCTGGACACAAACTGCCTTGACAAAAAATGTCGGTTGTCTAGCTGTCTCCGGGACGAATCTCTTTGCCGGCACTGGCGGCGGGGTCTTTCGTTCCACTGATACCGGCACAAGCTGGACACAAACTGCCTTGACGAAAAGTGTCAGTTGTCTAGCTGTCTCCGGCACGAATCTCTTTGCTTGTACTGATAGTGGCATTGTTCTTTCGACCAACAACGGTTCGAGTTGGACTGCTGCAACCACCCCGTTTCAGTACTTCATTCAAATGGTCCAAATGGACACAAATCTCTTCGCCGTAGCGGATTCTATTGTTCCGTTCGGCGGCCGCGTCTATCACTCCACCGACAACGGAATGAACTGGACTGCTGTTGATGGAGGCTTATCGAATAGACAAGTGACTGCCTTGGCCATTTCGGGCACGAATCTCTTCGGCGTGACCCGGGGGGTCGGTCCTGGTTACAGCAGCTATGTCTTTCTCTCGACCAACTGCGGTACAGACTGGACGGAAATGGGTTCCGGTATTCCGTGGGCAGTCGGGCCATTCGTTGCCACGAACGCTGGGACTCTTCTTGCAGGAACTTACCGCGTGGAAAGAGGGGGGGTTGGCGTTGGTGGCCCACTTCTTCTATCCGCGAATAACGGGGTAGATTGGACTCAAGTGAGTGACATCCAGGAGTTTGTTGGCGCCCTGGCCGTATCCGGCACGAATCTTTTTGCCGGGTCTTGGACGACCGGCAAGGTCTTTCTTTCGACGGACGACGGTACAAACTGGAGGAGAGTGGGTATCGGCTTGTGGGACCAAATTGTTACTGCTTTGGCTGAGAGCCACGACGAGGCGGGCCGCACAAATCTCTTTGTTGGGACTGAACGCGTTTTTGGTTCTGAACGCGGCGTGTATCTTTCTACGGACAACGGCACAAATTGGACTACTGCAAACACCCCATTTGGGGTCTTCAATCAGATTGTTCAGAGTGGAACGAATCTCTTCGCCGGCGGTTGGGGCGTCTTCCGCTCTACGGACAACGGCAGCAGCTGGACGGCGGTCAATACAGGACTACCGTTGCAGTTCCCATACGACAGCACCCAGGGGTATGCTGAAGTTGCGGCTCTAGCCGTAAGCGACACGAAACTCTTTGCTGGAATTGGAAACCACGGCGTCTATCGTTCCACTAACGACGGTACCAGCTGGACAGCAGTCAATACGGGGTTGAGAAATCCGTATGACACAACACAATACTACGGTGCTTCTGCTTTTGCGGTCAACGGCACGAAAGTATTTGCCTTGGCCTCAGGCGTCTTTCTCTCAACCAACTACGGAACAAACTGGATACCGGCGGCCAGCTTGACACCGCCGTATGCTGTTAGTGCCCTTGCTGTCAGTGGGACGAATCTCTATGCGGGGACTGGGACGGGGGGTGTTTTTCTTTCCACGAACGACGGCACAAGTTGGACATCGATCAATACCGGGTTCCCCAAAGCCGTTGTCGACACTACTCGATACTGTGGGGTTCACGCTTTTGCTGTCAGCGGCACGAATCTCTTTGCCGGGACAGATGGGGGCGTGTCTCTCTCCACTAATGCTGGTGCAAGCTGGACCGAAGTGAATTCGGGGCTGCCGAATAATGTTGGGGGTCTCATCATCAGCGGCACAAATCTCTTTGCCTGTGGACAGTACAACGTATTCGGGGTGGGCCTTTGGCGGCGGCCGCTCACGGAGATGATTACTTCTGATGTGGGTTCTTCTTTGTTGGGGCTTCCGACAGGGTTCAGCTTGTCGCAGAACTACCCCAACCCCTTCAACCCTTCGACAAAGATCCAATTCACGATTGCCAATCGACAATTGACAGTTGTCAAGGTGTTTGACCTGTTGGGAAGAGATCTGGCTACACTTGTGAACGAGGTTAAGCAACCGGGAACGTATACCGTGCAGTTTGACGGCTCGGATCTTGCGAGTGGCGCGTACTTCTACCGGATACAGGCTGGTGACTTTGTATCCACGAAGAAGCTGCTGATTGTGAAATAGTATCACCTGACACCAGGCGTCGCCGCCAAAGTAATCCCCAGTCCCACTCAACTATAGGTGTCGCCATGCGAGTCTTCGTTACAGTCTTCCTTCTTGCCGCTTCAGTGTCCATACTTCAAGCACAAGTTCTCCAGCACAATATAAGCCCGACCGTGCAACAGCCCATGGCCCCTCTCGGAATCACCTCCTTTGTCGCGGAGGGTTTTGAAGTCGACAGATTTCCACCAGCAGGTTGGACGTTGGAGTTCACCGGTCACCAATATTGGGGACGCTATGCAGGAGCAAGTGGGTATGGCATAGGAGCGGCATCAGCGGTGTTCCGATTCTTCGATGCACCAGCTAACACATCACAGTCACTGGTGCTCTCTGTAATGGGTCTGTCGCTACCAGGTGATTCGCTGAGCTTCGACCATGCGTATGCCTCATACAGCGGGGAAAATGATCATTTGACAATTGAAACATCCACAAACGGAGGAACGACATACACGACGTTAGTAGTATTAGACGGCGGAGAGTTCGGGCCCTTGGCGACGGCTGAGCCGACAACAGCGGAATTTGTTCCGACTGCGACCCAATGGGCGACAAAACGCTATGCCTTGCCTGTAGGAACGAACAGGGTACGCTTCAGAGCGATCAGTGCGTATGGCAATGATCTCTACCTGGACAATTGCACAATAGGTGCGAGGGTGGCCGTTGATGTTGGTGCTCAATCGATCGATATCCCGAATCCGACACTGACGTTGCCACAGATTCCCAAAGTGACTGTGCAGAGTCATGGGACGACAACGCAGACCTTCACGGTAACTCTATCGATCTCGCCTGGGGGGTACATTTCGACGCGAACCGTTACAGCACTGGCTAGCAACGCGACTTCACAAGTGTCGTTTGACGGATGGACTCCAACAGCGGGATCGTATGGTGTCACGGCCTTTACGACTCTCGCAGGTGACCTGGACAAAACGAACGACACAATCCGGACGGCGATTGTAGCAAATCAGTCACAACAAGTTACAAACATCAATGCTTTCTTTCGAGACGGGCAAGTCTTTGTGACATGGACCAATCTAGGAACAACAAATGTGGCGTACACACTTTACAGGGCGATCAATCCAATTCACTACGGTCACGATCTGTCGTCGGCACAGAACCTGGGAAACGTACGTGATAACTCTGGTCTTAATCAACGGCTTACAGACATAGCAGGCGGCACGCCGGTGTATCTGAAAATCGATTCGGCTTCGTCACCGTTGACAAGCGATAAGGGACTATTCGTTGCCACTTCAACGACTGCAGGCTCCTTCTACTATGCTATTACCCCGACTGTCAGCGGCCTTGAAGACACAGCAATTGTCGTTGGATCGAATTCTCTTGCTTTTCCTGTGAGCGAGACTATCATGATGCCAAAGCCGGTGTGGCAAGAAAGCAGAATTGTCAGTGGAAAGACATTTGACATCTATGTTCAGTTTGCCACGAAGGTGACCTCATCTATCTACCCGCAGATGACAAACGCCGGAACACTCCCATTTAACTTCGGACTTGTCAAATCAGGTACCGTATCGCCGCATCCCGTGACATTTTGGATGCATCCCTCAGACGGGAACTTCTTGCCGGGTAGTTCGTATCTTCGAACGACCGGTGATCCGAACGAATGGGTTATCACCATCGATGACTACATCCCAACCATTGACCAAATAACTGGCTATTACGGGCTTCAGGAAGACTATGATATGCACTTTGACCAGAATCAAGTTCCCACTTCTGGAATTATCTACAACTACACTTCTGCGAGGGTTGCCCACACTGTCAACTGGGCGATCAGAAATCTTCCTGTCGACAGCACGAGGACATATATGACCGGTTGGTCCCTGGGAGCGATCGGTGCACTTTTTAACTCCGTAATGATTCGGGAGAAGATTGCTGCTATCTTCATTTACTGTCCCCGGGTTGATATGAGTCAGTGGGGGGTACTCCTAGGATTATGGGGAACCTACGAAACAAATCTTCTGACGAATGAGGGGTATCGAAGGAACGAGAGGTTGAATGCTAGTTTTCTGGTTAGCACCAATCGGTTGAACGCATTGCCACTGATGTTCACATTTTGTGGCAAGAACGACGCGATCGGGTGGCAGGAGAAGATAGTATTCTATGATTCACTGAGTGCCAACAAACATGGCGGGTTTCACTTCTGGAGCATGACTGATCATCAGCAGACGTACGACTACTCCCCGTGGCAGCCAAGCTTTCCGAACTTTTCATTCTTCACGCGATATCGGACGAATCTCTCGTACCCGGTTTTCACCAACTGTTCGATCAACAACAACCCTGGCAACGGGACTCCCTCTAACGGAGATCAAATAGGGTCAATTAACGGGCACCTTGACTGGAATGACGACATTGTGGATACCACGGATCAGTGGGCAATCACGCTCAAGTTGAAGGATCTCTATACAACTTCTGGTTCGGACCCGGCGCCCGACTCTGCCACGGCAGACGTGACCTTGCGCAGGGTGCAGATGCTCTCCATCGCACCAGGCAACACCTTCCATTGGGAGAACTGGCATAACGGAGTGTTGGTCCAACACGGCTCACTACAGCCTGACAGCGGCCTGCTTACGATTCCTACGGTCAAGATTTACAAGACCACAGGTCGTTTGACAGTCACGCTTGTTCCCGGATCTGTTGTCTATCACACTGTCCTGCCGACTGAATACAGTTTGATGCAAAACTACCCGAACCCTTTCAATCCGAGCACGGTCATCAAGTTCAAGTTGCCGAAGGCGTCCGACGTACGGTTGTGTGTGTACGACATGCTCGGGCGCGAGGTATCCGTGCTTGTTAGTGACAGAAGGGCTGCGGGAGTTCACGAAGTGAAGTTCGATGGTACAAATCTGGCAAGTGGGGTGTACCTCTACAGATTACGAGCGGGGGATTTCATTCAGGCGAAGAAACTATTGATCTTACGATAGGGCCTTACCCAAGTAATGACGAGAGCCCTCATCTCTCGCAAGATTGAGGGCTCTTTTATGAGCTGACCCCGTGCCCGGAACAGGACCCCGCCTCACTCTGTTCGGCGGGGTTTCGCCCCGATCTGAGAAGCGATCGGGACTCAACTTGGACTCAATGCTGTTCAGTCGAGCATGAAATCAAAAAGCCCCCTCAAACGACAAGGGGGCTTTTCGATTTCGTGCCCGGAACAGGACTTGAACCTGCACGACCTCACGGCCACTAGCTCCTGAAGCTAGCGCGTCTGCCAATTTCGCCATCCGGGCAAGAATTGCCATGAAATATAAGGAATTCGGAAGGCGAAAACAATAGGAGCATGCTCACACACAACCGTCGGAAAATGTGAAGCCGGACACGAGACGTCACTCACCCACGAGGATCTGTTGCCGTTCCAGAATATTCTCCGTACATTTCATCCAGATGCTCCTCCTCCACATTGTCGAACTCATCCCCGCTGCTCTTGGCTACCTTGTGGCCGGCATTTTCCTGGCCGTCGGATCCCTGGTGGTCGTGGCACGCGTCCGTCGCTCCCTCTTCGGCTCAACACTCGCCGAGAATGGACCGGCATCACTGCGCCCCTTCCTCAATAACTTCGACTGACCCCGCTCAACCGCCGAATTCCCTTGCCGCTGCAAGCAGCGCCAGGTAATTCTCAAACCGCACGTACTCGGGAATGCTGTTCCCTGATCCCACACAATACCCGCCGTTGTAGGCCGCGACCTCAATGTTTTGCCGCACCTGCTGACGCACCTCTTCCTCGGTCCCGCGCGACAACAAATCCACGTCCACATTTCCGATCAAACACAACCGGTCGCCATAGCGTCGCTTCACCTCCGCCAGATCCATGGCCTTTGGCTCAATCGGATGGATCGCGTCAACACCGCAGGCAATGATGTCTTCAAAAACATCGTACAACACTCCGTCCGTATGATAGATCAGTGGCTTCCCGGCCGCCCTTGCAAGGTCCCCGATTCTCCGTAACCAGGGGAAGAAATACTTCCGCAACGCCGTCGGCGAGATCATCAGCCCGGAGGCATACGCAATGTCATCACTGAACCAGAGCACATCCACGGCATCCGATTGCGCAAAATACTCAAACATGCTCACGACCAGCTCCCCCAGGCGGGTGTTCAACGCCTCCACCAGCCCGGGATTCTCGTACAATGCCATCGAAAACCCTTCAAAACCCATCATCTCCCAGGTCATCGTGAATATGTCGCCGTACTGACCGATAACTCCCATCCCTGCCGGCAACACCGCCCTGATCTGCTCGAACTTCCCGTAATCAAAGTCGGACTTCTCCGGAAATCGGTACCGTTCAAACTGCTCGAATGTGGTGATCACCCCTGAGCCTTCCGAGGCCCACTTCCGGAACAGTGTCCCGTCTGCATTGTACGTCAGATGCTCTTCCGCTCCGATCTTCCCCGGGTTGAAGTCGACAACAGGCTGCAGCTTCGTGTAATCGTAGCCGGCACGGTACCAGAAATCGACATCGTCTGCAAGCGTGCGGATGGGCCTCCCGAGAAAACGCTCCTTGACCGTCGGGTGTACACCCAGCTCGGCCACCGGGACATACCGCCCCTTCCCGCGACGAAGAGTGGTGATGAATTGCGTGATGTCAGGATGCGGGTGCGGCGTGGACATTGAGGTGCTCATACATGGGTGAAACCGGAATTGGACGATGCAGGACCGGAAGGCGTGACATCTTTGTGCGTGCGCTCACATTTTTCCGGTTGAACCTTTGCTACCATCTATCACAGACAGACACACAAAGGGGAGAACACATGAAAAAAGTATTTGCTGTCGCAGCCCTTTTCGCTCTTGCGGCCCTCCCGTTGCTGGTCATCGCGAAGCGCCGGCCGCAGACACAGCCACCACTGCAAGATCCGGAAGACAGTATCGCTGCAGAGTAACGCCGGCGAGCAGCCGGCTGGTGGGGGCCGGAAAGGGGAACGCGGACGTCGTGGTGAGACCGACTGCATCTCCTCCGTCCCCTCTGCACCCTAGAAACTGATCGTTCCCATCCCTTCTTCGCCTTCCTTCCACATCTTCGTTGTATGCTTGTCACACTTGCCCGGGCGCGTCTTCTCGGTGAAGTACTCCACGGTTTTGTCGGGACAATACTGCGTGGCCAGTTTCTTTGTATCAACGCAGATCGTATCCTCGCTGACCGTTGCGGGCCGCTCAAAGTACTCGAGTGGCATGCCGATCGTTTCGTCCTCGTAGACATATTTCATGAAGCGTCCCCAGATCGGCGCCGCCGCCCGACCACCCTGCCCGTCCCAGGTGGTGAAATGAACACTCTTATTGTCGAATCCCACCCAGACACATGCAGTGATCTGAGGTGTGTACCCGATGAACCAGGCATCCGAGAAGTCATTCGTGGTCCCCGTTTTGCCGGCTGCGGGAAGCTGGAAGAAGTCACGCACATGCCCGCCGGTTCCGCCGTTCACGACACCCTCCAGCATCGATGTCATGATGAACGCGGTCTCGTCGTTGAACACCTCGCGCTGCATCGGTGCGTTGTCCTCGATCAGGTTTCCGTCCTTGTCCTCGATCTTGAGGATCGAGATCGGTTCGACGTACACGCCGTGGTTGGCGAACACTGCAAACGCGGATGCCATCTCCATGGGCGAGACCTCACCGGCGCCGAGGGCGAGCGACGCATACGGCGGCAGGGGGGAGGTGATCCCCATCCGGTGCGCGTAGTCCACCACGATGTTGACGGGCGCGATCTCCTCGATCGCACGTACCGCGACGAGGTTGATCGACTTCTTGATCGCTTCGCGGATCGTGCTCTTTCCGCCGAATTCACCATCGGAATTCGCCGGCGTCCAGCGCTTCCCGTCGGGCATCATGATGGTGACCGGCTGATTCAGTAATTCGTATGTGGGAGGATAACCGTTGTCGATGGCGACCGTGTAGACAAAGGGCTTGAACGCCGAACCGACCTGCCTCCGGATCTGCGTGACGTGGTTCAGGCCGTACTTGAAGTTCCGGAAATTGGATCCGCCCACCATGGCGAGGACATTGCCGTTCTTGGGATCGAGCGCCACGAATCCGACTTCGATACGCTGCGCGACCGCTTTCATGGAGTCCACCCACCGCGCGTTGTTGCGCAGGGCCCGGTACACGCTGTCGCGCTGTTCTGTCGTCGGCGCTGCGCGGTATTCGCCCGACGTCCAGATAGCCTGGTTGATCACAGGTTCGAGCACGTCGCGCTCTTTTCTCCAATCCCACATTCCGTCAAAGAGCTTCTGGTAGATGGCGAGGTGCTCTTCCACCGCACGGATGGCATGCCGCTGCATCCGGCTGTCCAGGGTTGTGTAGACAGCGATGCCGTCGCGGTAGATATCAAAACCGTATTTCTCGGCCTTCTGCATGAGCTCCTGGCGGATGTGTTCAACGAAATGGGGGGCGATTCCTGTTGCTGCCATTTCGTCGGCGGAGCGCAGAACGATGTCGCGGGCGCAGGTCTCTTCGGCGACCGCGGGCGTGATGAATCTGTACTTTTCCATCTGCGAAATCACAAGGTTCCGGCGTGCTTTCGCCCGATCCGGGTGGTTCGCAGGGTCGTAGTATGCCGGCCCGCGCAACAGCGCAATCAGCGTGGCCCCTTCCTCCAGCGTCAGTTCCTTTGGATCCTTCCCGAAATAGATGCGTGCAGCAGAGGAAATACCGTACGATCCGCGCCCGAAGTACACCACGTTCAGATAAAACTGGAGGATCTCCTCCTTGGTGAAGTTACGCTCCAGTTGGATCGCCGTGATGAACTCCCGGATCTTGCGCGTTACCGTGTCGAACACGTTCCGGTCTTCGTGTCCGAGATAAAGGTTTCGGGAGAGTTGCATGGTGATGGTGCTCGCTCCCTCCCCGCGCGTGAGACGGAGCGTGAGCAGGTTCTTGACCATCGCCTTCATGAACCGGACCGCATCGACCCCCCAGTGGCTGTAGAAGTCCTTGTCTTCGGTTGCGATCAAGGCCTTCACAACGTGCGGGGGAATCTCGGCGAGCGATACCTGCGAGCGGTTCTTAATGTAGAACTGATCGAGGACCTCGCCATCCACCGAGAAGACCTTGGTCGCCAGCTCCGGCCTTGGGTTCTCGATCCGCTCAAGCGATGGCAGTCCGGAGAAGAGATAGACTCCGTATGCCACGCACAGCGCGAGGAAGAAGAGGCCGACGGAAAGATAGATCCGGGCCTGCTTTGTCAGCTTGCGCTTCTTACGTTGCGCTCGCTGCCGCCGGTATTCCGGATCGTTGAAATACCGCTCCATGTCCCGGGAGCGATCGTCGGGCTTTGCGTCCTTAGGCATGATGCTGTCCCTGCTGTCCGTTCCACGTCTGTAGCGTGATCGCGCCTTCCTTCAACACGCCGTACGAGTGATAGGTGATCCAGTCCCCGAGATTCACGTATGTTCCCTTCCCGATCGACTGCAGGGAGGGTTTGTGGCGGTGTCCCATGACCACAATGTCCGCACCTGTGCTGATCTTCCCGGTGGCGTACCGGATCATTCCTTCCTCCTCATCTCCATAGTCTTTGTTCGATGTGTATTCACGGCTTGTCCGGGATGAGCCACGTGCGAGCGGCACACCGAGATCAGGATGGAGCCACCGGTAGAGCGCGATGTTGAAGCGATTCCGCAGGATCGGCTTGATGAGACGATACCCGAGATCGTTCTCCGCCAGACCGTCGCCGTGGTGCAGGTGCACCAGTTTTCCATCGATCATGATGTCGGTGGGGTCGGCGTACACCGTCATGCCAAGTTCGTGCGAGAAGAAGTCACCCATCCAGAAATCGTGATTCCCTGCCATGTAATAGACGGGGATGCCGCGGTCCGTGAAACTCTGGACCGCCGTGAGTGTCCGGTGGAAACCCTTCGGGATGACCGTGCGGTATTCGAACCAGAAATCGAACAGGTCGCCGAGAATCACCAGGTTCGTGGCATCCGGCAGGATGCCCGTGAGAAACTCCAGCAACCGGTTCTCCTTCTCTTTCTCGGCAGCCCGCTCACCCAGTCCCAGATGGACGTCGGAAAAGAAATAGGAGCTCATGGCTCGGGCGATGTCCGTTGTTGGTGTTTCGCCGGTTGTGCGATGGTGAGGTTCAGGACCACCGGCTGCCGGTGGCGTTTGCACCAGCCTTCGCTGTCAGAACAATAATAATAGATCACGGACGCGTTGAGCCGGTAGATCCCCGGAGCCAGCGATGACGCCAGGCGAAATTTCTGTTTCAGCTCGGCCCCTCCGGCCAGGTATCCGGTCTTTTTTTCCTGCACCTGCCCGATATCGCCCGCCAGCCGGAGAACGGAATCGAACTCCACCGTGAATGATACCGGCTGTTCAACAATGACGTGAATTCCCTTGATCGGCTTGAGGACGACAGCGATTTCCCCGCTGTCCGCGGGAAGATAGGTCGTCCGCGTGAACCGCACGGCGCACTGGACGGACGAGTTATCAGATCCGCCATCGGCTTCGGCTTGTGCCTGGCCCGGCAGGCCAATGGAGCAAGCCACGCAGAGAGGGAGGATGAAAAGGCATGATCCTAGACGGTTCATAGTATCAAATGTATGAAATGGAGGGGGGAAAGTAAATGCAGAGAGTGGAGGGATTTCTTTCATCGCAAACCCGCTCAGCTCCCCGGGGAGTGACGGGAGTGTCTTCACGATGAGGACGTAGCGGCTTTGCTCTTGCTCGGCGGGGGTTCGCCATCGTAGAGGCCGCGACCCGCCTTGGCCATGGCGCCTGAGGCGACGCGATCGAAGCCGAGGCTCTTGATGTCGTTCAGAACGGCATCAAGTACGCCGTTGATGAACTGTCCGCTTTTCTCCGTGCTGAAAAGCTTCGCGAGTTCGATCGCCTCGTTCATCGAGACTTTCGGCGGAATGTCACGGAAGAAGAGGAGTTCGCAGATACCCATCCGGAGAATCAGGCGGTCGAGGATGGCGATCCGTTTGAAGTCCCAGTTGGTGACCTTCGCCCGGATGACCTTGTCGACCTCTGCGGAGTGCCGGATGGTCTCTGCGACCAGGTTCTTGGCGAAATCGTAGGAGCCTTTGTTTTTCTCGAGGGGAGTCAGCACACACCGGATCACGTGGTCCAGCGGGTCGCCGGAGATCTCGTAGGCATACAGTGCCTGCACGACTTTCTCCCGTATGATTCTTCGTCTCACGTCCGAGTTTCCCTTCCGGCGGTCATGAACGCATCCGTCATGCGATGAGGGTAATGCGGGGAACGTCGGCCGACGGATGCCGATCGATCACCACGTTGGTGTGGAATACGTCGCGGATCTTCTCCTCCGTCAGCACTTCTCGCGGGGTGCCGAGGGCCACGAGCGAACCGCCCAGAAGCATCGCCACGCGGTCGCTGAATGTCGCTGCGAGGTTGAGATCGTGGGAGATCGAGACGACCGTCAGTCCCGATTCCGTGTTCAGCCGTTTCAGCATGCGGAAGATGCCGAGCTGATGGGCGATATCGAGGTGCGCATTGGGTTCGTCGAGCAGAAGGATTTCCGGTTCCTGCGCAAGAGCCCGCGCGATGATGGCGCGCTGCCGCTCGCCGCCCGAGAGGTTGGTGACCGGATGATCTGCCAGATGGGTGATGTTGGCCTGTGTCATGACCGTCTCGGCGATCTCCCGGTCATGGGCGTTCTCAAACGCGATCCCGCGGATGTGCGGAGACCGTCCCATCAGGACCACTTCATAGACTGTGTACGGAAAATGGATGCCGCCGTCCTGCGGAACGAAGGCGATCTTGCGGGCGATCTCGGAGCGCGAGAGCTTCTGAATATTCTGCCCCCCGAGCATAATGCGGCCGCTCTGGGGAATGAGAATGCGATCGAGGAGACGAAGCAGGGTGGTTTTGCCCGAACCGTTGGGGCCCACGATGCTCAGGAATTCGCCTTTCCGAACCGTGCATGACAGTTCGCGGAGGATGGGGACTCCGGGTTCATACCTGAACGATATCGTGTCAACGGTGAACGCGTGCATTGTCCGGTAGAGCGACAGGGTTGGATCTTCACCACAGCTGCCCGCCTGAAGCGGGACAGATCGCCGGGCCGGGATTGCCGGAACCGACGTACCACAATGTACACAAATCATGGAAGGAAGGCAAGACTACGTCTTACGAAGCAGGTACACGAACAATGGCGCACCGATCGCCGCCGTCATGGCACCCACGGGGATTTCAGCAGGGGAAAGCAGTGTCCGAGCCAGCGTGTCGGTGGCGATCAGAAACACGCCCCCCACAAGCGCTGATGCGGGGAGCAGAAGACGATGATCCGGCCCGAACAACATCCTGCAGATATGAGGGATGATCAATCCCACGAATCCCACCACGCCGCTCACGGAAACCACGACGCCAGTGACCAGCGAGGCCAGGATGTAGGAAACGCGCTTCACGGATTTGACGTCGACTCCCAGCTGCATGGCCGCTTCGTCTCCCGTGGAAATGGCATTGTACGCGCGTGCGTAGAACAGTGCTGCCATGGACGCAATCACCACGACCGGAGCCACGAGAACGATAGCGTCATACGATGCGCCGCCGAGGTTCCCCATCAGCCAGAGGAAAGCATTGCGGAGTTCCTGGTTGAAGACCGCGATGATGAGAAGGACGGCCGCGTTGAAGAACGCGCCGATCATGACGCCCGCAAGAAGAAGGGTATCCGTGTCCAGTTGCCCCCGGCGGTGGGCCAGGCTGTAGACGAGAAGCATGACAAGGGCCGAGCCGGCGAAGGAGGCGACCGGCACCATGAATGTGCCGAGAGAAAATCCGATGGCGATAATCGCGCCGACCGTACCGCCGCTCGATATCCCGAGGATGTAAGGCTCGGCGAGCGGATTCCGCAGAAGGGCCTGGAAAACCACCCCCGCGACCGAGAGGCCGGCCCCGACGAGAAGGGCCAGCAGGAGACGGGGGAGCCGGATGTCAAGAATGATCGTCCGTTCAGTCTGCGGTGCGGTGCCGCTTCCCGTGATCACGGAGAGGACATGAGTGTACGGGATCCCCACGCTGCCAATCGTGAGGCCGGCCAACAGAACCAGCACCAGAAGCGCAATGAGCATTCCAAGGACGACGGCAACACGTCGGGGTGTAAGAGGTTTGCGCGAAGGAGCACGGAGTGCCATCGGCTACTCTTCCTCCCGAGCCGCCGTCACGGTTTTCCACATTGCCCGTACGAGCTCCCGTATGCCCTTGGCGGTCGCCGCGGAAATGGGGAATGCCCGGCTATTTCCGAAGGACAGTTTCTTGAGCTTTGTGAGCCGTTCTCCGTCAATTGCGTCGATCTTGGTGATGGCTACAAGCGTTCGCTTCTTCAGCAAGTCTTTGTTGTACGACCGTAGCTCAGTGAGAAGTGTGGTATAGTCTGCCTTGATGTCCTCGCTGGTGGAGTCGAGGAGAATCACAAGGACTTTTGATCGCTCGATGTGGCGCAGGAACTGAACCCCGAGGCCTTTCCCTGTGTGCGCGCCCTCGATGAGGCCGGGGATGTCAGCCACCACGAAACTCTTGCCGACATCGATGCGGACGATGCCAAGATTGGGCACCAGCGTGGTGAAAGGGTAGTCGGCGATCTTGGGATGCGCGGCGGAGATCACCGAAATGAGTGTCGATTTTCCCGCATTCGGCAATCCCACGAGGCCAGCGTCGGCGAGAAGCTTCAACTCGAGTTCGATCTCGCGCTCTTCACCCTCTTCACCGACCTCGTACTGCCGGGGTGCCTGGTTGGTCGAGGTGGCAAACTCAGCGTTCCCTCGACCACCCTTGCCTCCCTTCGCGGCCACGATCTCGTCGCCGTGTCGCAGCAGGTCGCCCACCACCTCTCCCGCGTTGGTGTCACGAACGATGGTCCCCACCGGCACTTCGAGAACGACATCGATGCCGCTACGGCCCGTCTTCCGTGACCCGAGGCCGTGTTCGCCCCGCGGCGCCTTGTAGATTCTCCGGTACTGGAAGTCAAGGAGTGTTGCGAGGTCTTTGTTCGCACGAATGATGACATCCCCGCCCCGGCCCCCGTTCCCACCGTTGGGACCGCCTTTCGGGACGAACTTCTCGCGGCGGAAGCTGACGCACCCGACTCCGCCGTGGCCGGCATGAATGTGGATGGAGGCAAGGTCGACGAATTTCATTGTTCGCGCGGCGTGAACCGGGCCTGAACGGCATCGGTGAACTGAACGACGTCGTCAGAATACGGGTCAAGTTTGTTGGTGCGGAAGAAGTCGGCGAGAAACGCCGCGGACTCTTTCCACGTTGTGAATTTGTTCAGCTCCGCGACGACGAAGTTGAAGTAGTCATGATCCCGCTTGAAGAGGCGACGCACGATCCGCGATCGCTTCTTGTCGGGGATCAGGGTGTGCAGGTCAGGAAGTCCCGGTGTCGTCCCGGGGGTCGAAACCTCGACATTCCCCTCCGGTCCTTCGGTGGTCATCGCGTTCTGGATGGCCCGATCGGTCGCATCCGGAGCCTCCATTGGTGCGCCGACCTGGGGACTCCTCCCTGAGCTCTTTGCTGCATCTGTGGGGAGGGCCTCCTGTGCCGTATCGTCCACCTGGGTTTTGGGCCTGTCCGTCAGGGGGTTGCCGGAACGAGCTTGCGCGCCGGTTCGGGAGACATAGAAATCTTCGATCAATCCGACCAACTCTCTCAGCGTGAGCTCCGATCGTTTCCTGGCGGCGCAGACGCTTTCGATGTGCTCTTTCACACTCGTCATCTTCTTGTCGTCGAAGAACACGATCAGGGGACTGAGGGGGATGGCATGGGTGAGCGACGCCTCACCGAGATGCACGAAATCGTAAATCGGCTTGGTCAGCATCGCAAGCTCGCGTGCGGAATGCTGGCCCACGATCTGGTTGTCAATCTTTGCCACGAGCGTGCGGAAATCCTCGCGCGTGACCTCCTTCCACTTCCACTGGCGCACAATCTTTTCGATCAGCTGGGGGAAATAGGCGTAGTCGCTGGCGTATTCCAACCGGAAGAGCAGTTCCTCCGTCGGGATGCGTTTGTTCTTTTCGAAAACGAAATTCTCAAGCGTCCACTGCGGACGGGAGAGGAAGTTGTCGGTGAAATGCACGGCGTCGTTCAGGATCGAGATGAACTCTGTCCGGGTGAACTGGTACGCATCGCAGAGCGAGCGCAGAAACGCATTGGTGAGCTGCGAAATCCCCGGAGCGTTCTGGTTGACGCGACCAAAGCGGGGTGCGCCTGCGAGGTCGTTCCTGAGCCACCGGATCACTTCCGTGCGGATATAGACCTTCACCCCTTTCGGGATGTCGGCGATGATCATTTCCTTCAATGTGATGGAGTCACGCAGTCCTATGGTGCGCTCGGTGAGCGCATCCATAAACCCTTGTATGTCCTGTTCGAGCATAGACTATTCTCCCGCGAAACGCGTGATGATCGCATGGCTCCCGACCGGAGCGTCAGGATGTTACTTCTTTTTCAGCACCAGTTTGACCCGGTCGATTTCCTTCCGGGCAGCCGCTTTGTACGTCTCGTCGATGCCGGAACGGTCGAGGATCTGCTGGTACATGATCAGGGCCTGATCGAAGCGGCCCATCTTTTCGTATGATTGGCCGGACATATACAGCGAATTGGCTGTCCAGTCGATCTTCCCCTTTTTGGTAACGAGATACGGGACCTTCAGGAAGTCGAGAATGGCCTGCTGGTAATCGCCTTTGTAGTAGTTCCCCTCGGCGATGTAGTACCGGATTTCACCCTCCAGGTCGCTCCCGGCTTCGTCGAGCAATCCCTGGAGTTGGAGCACGGACTGATCGTAGTATCCCAGCCGCTGGTACAGAATGCCGATCTTGATCCTCTTGTCGAAACTGTCCTCGTTGTTCGGGAACAGATCGAGATATTTCCGCGTGAGCGCGAGCGCTGCGTCATTGAGTCCCGCTATTTCGTACGTTTCGATCAGATTGCTCATCGCAAAGGGGAGCAGCGACAGATCCGCATTCGGATCGTCCACGATCTTCCGGAAATTCTTGATGGCCTCGTCCCACTTCTCGAGGTTGAACCAGAGATTCCCCAGGGCGAGATAGGCCCGGGGAAGGATCGGATCGCCCGGATAGTTCTGCACGAGTTGTGTCAGCTGATCCACGGCCTCTTTGAGGCTTCCCGATGCCTCCTGCGTTTTCCCGATCCAGTAGAGGGCGACAGGAGCGGACGGCGTATCGTCGTACTTGTCTGCGACGGTGTGAAAGGCTTTGAGTGCTGCGGGGTAATTCTCCTTCCGGAAGAG
>Ga0315275_10000793_pt1 | contig 26484 bp, 23 predicted proteins | sample YL17G03_0_MG_FD_205557 | JGI IMG/M metagenome (GOLD analysis project Ga0315275, IMG submission 205557) | Sediment microbial communities from Yellowstone Lake, YNP, Wyoming, USA - YL17G03_0 | ecosystem: Environmental > Aquatic > Freshwater > Lake > Sediment | place: USA: Wyoming | collected...
CGGCCGCCGAGAGCGTGGACGAGGTCATCTCGGCCTATCCCGGATTCCTTGCGATCGCGATGTATCGCATCGCACATGAATTCTATGCAATGGGGGTGCCGATCTTTCCGCGCATTCTCTCTGAGATCGCACATCAGCGAACGGGCATCGACATTCACCCCGGAGCCAGGATCGGAGACTCCCTGTGCATCGACCACGGAACCGGCATCGTGATCAGCGAAACCACGGTCATCGGGGACAACGTCAAGATCTACCAGGGTGTGACACTGGGAGCGCTGAGCGTCAACAAGTCGTTAAGCTCCTCAAAGCGCCATCCGACGATCGAAGACCGCGTCGTCATCTATTCAAACGCCACAATCCTGGGGGGTGGAACGATTATCGGACATGACAGTGTTATAGGAGGAAACGTATGGCTGACGGAGAGCGTGCCGGCGTTCTCGGTGGTGTACCACAAAAGCGAAATCAAGGTCCGGAGCACAAAGGATGAGAGCTTTTCCCCGGACTTCGTCATCTGACAATCGAATGCATGAGACACTCTCTTGACTACATATAGCGGAGGTGGAAGATGAAAGCGAAGAGCATCCTGGAAACTATTGGCAATACCCCGCATGTCCGGATCAACCGGTTATACGGAAGCCGCGCCGAGGTCTGGATGAAGCTCGAGCGGGCAAATCCGGGCGCAAGCATCAAGGACCGGATCGCTCTGTCGATGGTCGAAGACGCGGAGCGGAAAGGCATCCTCAAACCCGGATCCGTGATCATCGAGCCTACCTCAGGCAACACCGGGATCGGGCTGGCGATGGTCTGTGCCGTCAAGGGGTACAGGCTGATTCTTGTGATGCCGGAATCGATGTCCGTGGAGCGCCGGCAGCTGATGTCGGCGTACGGGGCCACCTTTGAGCTCACGCCCCGGGAACAGGGAATGAAGGGAGCAATGCAAAAGGCCCAGGACCTCGTCAAGCAGACTCCCGGCGCCTGGATGCCGGATCAATTTCGAAACCCGGCCAACGTCGAGGTCCATCGCCGGCAGACGGCGGAAGAGATCATCCGGGACTTCCCCGACCGGCTTGACTACCTTATCACGGGTGTCGGTACCGGCGGGCACATCACGGGATGCGCTGAAGTTCTCAAGAAGAAATTCCCGGCGCTGAAGGTGTTCGCGGTCGAGCCGGCGGCGTCGCCGGTCCTCAGCGGGGGGAAGCCCGGTCCGCACCCGCTCCAGGGAATCGGTGCAGGATTTGTGCCGGAGATCCTCCGGCAGGATTTGCTCGACGGCGTGATTCAAGTGACCAAGGAAGAGGCATTCGATTTTGCGGTTCGAAGTGCGAAGGAGGAGGGCATTTTTGTCGGCATTTCTTCCGGGGCGTCGCTGGCGGCGGTCGCCAAGAAACTGCCGGAAATTCCGCCGGGCGCCAGGGTGCTGACGTTCTGCTATGATACAGGCGAGCGGTATCTCTCCATCGAAGGACTCTACCGGTAGACCTTCATAACGAGCGGTGGATCTTGCGGTGACGATTACACAGGGGAGTTCACCATGTGCGGTGGGTTGGTGCATTGCAATTCAGGACCCCTTTCGATATATTTTTTTGTATGACGACACGAGATATACAGCCAAGGACGATCAGGGCGCAGGAGATGTATGGCGACTACTGGTTCAATTCGGAACCGGTCCCCATCACCGCTCTGCGGGGCACCCCTGTGCTGCTGTTCTTCTGGGACTATTCCTGTGGAAGTTCGCTGCATGCGCTCCCGTACGTGCGGGGGTGGAACGGGCGCTACCGGGATCACGGGTTGACGGTCGTGGGGATCCATGCCCCGAGGTTTTCCTTCGGATTGGATCCGCAGAATGTCCAGAAGGCCATCGCCAGGCTGGGGGTGACGTTTCCGGTCGTGATGGACAACAACCTCCTCATCTGGTCGCGCTATGATATCCGGGCGTGGCCGACGCTGTGCATTGTTGACCGCTCGGGCTTCGTCCGCTACATGCAGGAAGGCGAGGGAGGCTATCTCGCCGCTGAACGTGAGATGCAGATGCTCCTCCTGGAGGGGAATCTGATGGAGGACTTGCCCGACCTGCTGGAGCCAATGCACGAAGAGGATCGGCCGGGTGCACTGTGCTATAAAGGAAGCCCGGAGGTGTTCACCGGCTATGTACGCGGGACGATCGGGAACGTCGAGGGGTCGGCACCGGAATCGCGGTCGCTCTTTCATGATCCCGAGTTGTACCTGGACGGACGCGTCTACCTCGATGGTGCGTGGTTGAGCCGCCGGGATTCGCTGCTGTTCGATGCCGAAGCTCAGGCACAGGGACAGCTGATCGTGCCCTATGTGGGGCTTGAGGTGGTTGGCGTCTTTGGCCGGGAAGGCGACAGGGCTCTGGAGGTGACGGTGGAACAGGATGACCGCTCGTTGAGCCGCCGGAACAAGGGCGACGATGTCCGTGTCGGGGCGGATGGAAAAAGTGTTCTGATGGTGGACGAACCGCGTCTCTATTCTGTGGTGAAGAACACGGAGCACGGCTCACACGTGCTCCGCCTGAGGACGACGGAGGGGAAGCTGGCGGCGTATTCGTTCAAGTTTGTTCCGGGAGTCATCCCGGTGGCCGTTTCGAGCAATTGAGCGTTGCCGGGCGCGGAGGAGTGTGAAGCGGCGAGCGTCAGGCTCGCCGTTCATGTTTATGCACAAGCCGAAAGGGGCACGATTGAGCAGGTCGTTCCTCGATGTCCTGAAAGAGAAAGTCATCGTCTTCGACGGCGCCACCGGCACTCATCTGCAGGGTCAAAACCTGACAGCGGATGATTTTGGCGGCGAGCACCTGAACGGATGCAACGAGTACCTTGCCCTGTCGAGACCTGCGGCCGTCGAGAATGTTCATCGCGACTATCTGGAAGCGGGGTGTGATGTCATCGAGACCAACACGTTTGGTTCCGCCCCGATCGTCCTGGCGGAATACGGCCTCGCTGACCAGGCGTTTGCGATCACGCTGGCAAATGCGCGGATCGCGAGGCGAATGGCTGATGAGTTCTCACGGCCCGATCGCCCTCGTTTCGTGGCCGGGTCCATGGGTCCGACCACCAAGCTCCCCTCGCTGGGTCACATCCGGTTCAAAGAGATGGCTGCGGCATATCGTCTTCAAGCGCAGGCGCTGGTGGAGGGCGGTGCAGATCTGCTGAGCGTGGAAACCTGCCAGGATCCGCTCCAGGCGAAGGCCGCCCTCTACGGGATATTCGAGTATTTCGAAGAATCCCGCCGGCGTGTTCCGGTGATCGTCTCCGTCACCGTCGAGGCGACCGGAACGATGCTCCTGGGAACGGAAATCTCCGCGGCGCTGGTGACGCTCGAACCGTACGATATTGACGTCATCGGCATGAACTGCGCGACAGGACCCGCAGAGATGTCGGAGCACATCCGGCTCCTCTCTGCCAGCAGTCCGAAACCGATATTCGTCATGCCGAACGCCGGGATCCCGGAAAACGTCGGCGGCATGGCACACTACACACTGACCCCTGCCGCAATGGCTCAGTATCTCTCGCACTTCGTGAAGGATCTCGGCGTCGCTATCGTCGGGGGCTGCTGCGGCACGACGAAGGAGCACATCCGGCAGCTGGTCGACGCCGTCGGCGGACTCAGCCCGGTGCCGCGCATGTACGATTTTGTCCCGAGTGTCTCCAGCCTGTACCAGGCAGCCCCGCTGCACATTGACCCTCCTCCGGTGCTTATCGGAGAACGCACCAATGCCAATGGCAGCAAACTGTTCCGGGACCTTCTTGCCAGGGAGGATTGGGAAGGGATTACCGCGATGGGGAAGGAAGCCGCGCGCGAGGGGGCGCACATGGTGGATGTGTGCGCCGCGTTTGTCGGACGTGATGAAGTCCGGGATATGACGGAAATCATCAGCCGTTTCAACACACAGGTGCCGCTCCCCATTGTCATCGATTCCACCGAGGCTCCCGTCATCGAACAGGCGCTGCAGTTGATCGGAGGGAAGGCCATCATCAATTCCATCAACCTCGAAGACGGCGAGCAACGCATCAACACCATTGTGCCCCTCTGCAAGAAATACGGTGCGGCTGTTATCGCCCTGACCATCGACGAGAAGGGGATGGCAAAGACGGCCGGCGCGAAACTCGCAATCGCCCGACGGATCCACGACCTCGTGGTCGGACGGTACGGCATGAAGCCACACGATCTCCTCATTGATACGCTGACATTCACGCTAGGCTCCGGGGATGAGGAATTCCGCCGGGCGGGGATCGAGACCATCGAGGCGATCCGCCTGATCAAGCGGGAGCTGCCGGGGGTCACAACGCTGCTCGGCGTCAGCAATATCTCCTTTGGCCTCTCTCCCGGCCCACGCCACGCACTGAACAGCGTCTTTCTGCATTACGCCATCGAAGCCGGCCTTGACGTGGCGATTGTCCATGCGGCCAAGATCATGCCGCTGTACAAGATCGACGAGCGCGGCCGTGAACTCTGCCGGCAGCTGATCTTTGATGAACGAACGTTCGAGGAAGTCCAGGCGTGAACGAAGGCACCATCCACCGGAAACTGCTGTTCGATCCGCTCACCGAACTGATGGCGCACTACGCGGACACGAAGACGGAAAAGAAAGAACGGGCGCCGCTTGCCGCGACCGTTGAAGAACGGCTGAAGCTCCGGATTATCGACGGTGACCGCGCGGGGCTGCTGGCAGACCTCGACGATGCGCTCACGTCCTACAGCGCACTCGATATCATCAACACCATCCTCCTCGACGGAATGAAGACCGTCGGCGAGCTCTTCGGCAGCGGTCAGATGCAGCTGCCGTTTGTTCTGCAATCGGCGGAAGTGATGAAGGCGGCAGTTGCCCACCTCGAGCAATTCATGGACAAGGCGGATGCGACCTCCAGGGGGACGATGGTCCTGGCCACGGTCAAAGGCGATGTCCATGACATCGGGAAAAACCTCGTCGATATCATTCTGACCAACAACGGGTACCGGGTAATCAATCTCGGCATCAAATGCGCCGTGGAGACCATGCTCCAGGCTGCCGAGAAGGAAGGTGCGGATGCGATCGGCATGAGCGGACTGCTCGTGAAGTCCACCTTGATCATGAAAGAGAACCTGGCCGTCATGAATGAGCGGGGCATCACGCTTCCCGTCATCCTCGGCGGTGCGGCCCTCACCCGCCGCTATGTGGAGCAGGATCTCCGCGGTGTCTATCGGGGGCCGGTGTTCTATGCCAATGATGCGTTCGACGGACTCCGCACCATGGAGAAGATTGCGGCGGGTGACATCCGGCACGAGTCCTCCGGCCAGGCAACGGAGGATGACGCTGACACCCTGACGGGGACAGAAGCGAAGATCGCCCTCGCCCAGCGAGAGGATCCCCGCTACGGGCAGAGCCAGGTCCCTTCCGCCGTAGAGCGACGTTCTGCCGTGAAGACGGATGTGCCCATCCCCACGCCGCCGTTCTGGGGAGTGCGCGTTGTACCCGACATCCCGCTGCGCGATGTCTTCCGCTACGTCAATGAAGTGGCACTGATCCGAGGCCAATGGCAGGTCAGAAAAGGAACGTCAACTGAAGACGAGTACCGGACGATGCTGCAGGAGAAAATCTATCCGGAACTCGAGGCACTCAAGCAGCAGGCGGAACGAGAGGGGCTGCTCCGGCCTCAGGTTGTGTATGGCTACTTTCCCTGCCGGTCGGAGGGGAACGACCTGATCATCTATCACGACGACCACACAACGGAACGGATGCGATTTTCATTTCCGCGGCAGACCGGTGACCGGCACCTCTGCCTTTCAGACTATTTTGCTTCCCGGGAATCCGGCAGGATGGATGTCGTTGCGTTTCATCTTGTCACTGTCGGCAGGGTTGCCTCCGAGCACTCCGGCTCACTGTTCGCAGCGAACAACTACAAAGACTATCTTTATTTCCACGGCCTCAGTGTTGAGACCGCTGAGGCGCTGGCAGAATTCTGGCATCGGAAGATCCGCGAGGAGCTCGGGATCGGAGCGAACGATGCACCGGACATCCGGCGGCTCTTTTCCCAGGGCTACCAGGGTTCGAGGTACAGTTTCGGATATCCGGCCTGTCCGAATCTGGAAGACCAGGTGAAGTTGTTTGAGCTCCTGGACGGCGAACAGATCGGCGTACAGTTGACCGATGAATATTCGCTCGACCCCGAGCAGAGCACCAATGCGATCATCGTTCATCACCCCCAGGCACGGTATTTCAATATCAAATGACACGTCGGCTGTGTGCAGACGGGTATCGGCATTTCCGCTCCATTTTTTCACTTCTCTTGCAATTTCCACCGTTTTTTTGTAGTTTCGAAAACATTGGTTGTTTTCCTTGAGCTGTGAAATTCTCAACAGACCTCTGATCCCGGTGCGACGGCTGCCCTGTCTGCGGACATGAGTCGCGCCAATCAACATCATTTTTCCGGAGGAAGAGCCCTATGGCAACAATGATCACCGAAGAATGCATCAACTGCGGAGCGTGTGAACCCGAATGCCCTAACACGGCCATCTATGCAGGGGGAGTGCAGTACGAATACAACGGTCAGATGGTTGATGCCCTGTCCGCGGATTTCTACTACATCGTTCCCGAGAAGTGCACTGAATGCGTCGGCCATTTTGATCAGGAACAGTGCGCGGCTGTCTGCCCCGTCGATTGCTGTGTCCCGGATCCAAACCGGGTCGAGAGCGAGGATGTTCTGGTTGCGCGTGCCAAAGTCATGCATCCGGAGAAAGAGTTCGCAGAACTGAGCGCTTCAACGTCCCGCTTTCGCAAAGGATAATCCTCGCCGGATCCAGTCCATGGTATCCAAGGTCGGTCTTCAGCGGCACGTTCCCGCGAGAGGCCGACCTTCTGTTTTTGGAGGAAGTGAAAATGACAATCGGCATGTACGAGTGCTATCCCGTAGAAACCGGCCGCTTTGCGCTTGACGGCGGGGCCATGTTCGGAGTCGTCCCGAAGACATTCTGGGAGAAAGCGATCGCGCCCGATGAGAAGAACCGGATCACGATGGCGGCCCGGGCGCTCCTCCTGGTGGGCGGGGGGCGGAACGTCCTTGTCGATACCGGAAACGGAGGGAAGTTCAACGACAAACTGAAATCAATCTACCGGATTGACACCACGCACTCGAGTTTGCTCGCCTCGCTGAAGGCTCTGAACATCGCCCCGGAGGACATCACGGATGTCATCCTGACGCACCTCCATTTTGACCACGCGGGCGGTGCGACCATCCGCGCAGCTGACGGCGTGCGCCCTCAGTTTCCAAACGCTTCATACCATGTCCAGCAAGACCACTGGTTTGCTGCATTGCACACGACAGAGCGTGACCGCGCCAGCTTCTTTGAAGACGATTTCTTGCCGCTGCGGGACCACGGGCTTCTCCGCTTCACCGAGGGGGAGGGGGAGGTTCTCCCCGGTATCAATCTCCGGGTCTTCAACGGGCACACCACAGCCCTCCAGGCGCCGTTCATTACCGACGGGAGCACAACCCTCCTCTGTTGTGCTGACCTGGTGCCTCTCGCTGCACATGTGCAGCTGCCGTGGATCATGGCCTACGACCTCCGGCCGCTCGTGACGCTCGAGGAAAAGCGGAAAATTCTGAAGGATGCAGTCGACGAGGGCTGGATCCTGTTCTTCGAACATGACCCCGCTGTCGTTGCGGCCAAGATCAAACGGGGAGACAAAGGCTACGAGGTCGATCGGACCGTTGATCTTGCCGGGAACAGTTGACCGCCGCCGGAATGCCGATGTCATCGAGACTTGTCCCTGTTGCGCGCCTCTCCGACCTACGGGAATCAAGGGCGCGTCGCGTCGTTGTTGAAGACCACGAGATCGTTCTCTGGAATATTGGAGGCCGGGTCTTCGCGACCACGAACGTCTGCTCCCACCAGCATGTCGCTGCATTGCACGAGGGGATTCTGGAGGGGCTTACCATTTCCTGCCCGATGCACGGCTGGACCTATTCGCTGGAAACCGGCATCGCCGTCCGGGGGGACGGCCGGATCAGGGTCTATACCGTGACCGTTACAGGAAACGATGTCTTCGTGGAAATTCCGGAAACGACGTCGTAGATCGGTAGAGCGCTGTGGTTCACGCATCCCGGACAACGCATGCCCGACAAGACAGAACAGGAGGGGGCGTTCGACCCTGAGTCAGCGGCCCGGCGTATCAAGGCGGAGGCGCTGCATCTTGGTTTCTCGCACGTCGGCATTGCCCGGGCGGGGGTGCTGGATCATGAGGGCGCGAGACTCCGCGAGTGGCTTGGCCGTGGTTACGAGGCGTCCATGCGGTGGATGCCGGTCCGCTCTTCGGAGCGGATAAATGTGGAGGAAGTCGTTCCCGGTGCGCGTTCGGTACTTTCGCTCGGACTCAATTATTACACTCCGCAGCCCCATGCTGCGGAACCGGGGACGGGGAAGATCTCGCGGTATGCATGGGGTGATGACTACCATGATGTCATGTCCGAACGGCTCCGCGCTCTCTGGGAATGGGTGCGCACCGAGTGGCCTGCTGCGAAAGGGAAATGGTACGTGGACACCGGTCCCGTCATGGAAAAAGCGTGGGCGCAGCGATCGGGCATCGGATGGATAGGAAAGCACGCCAATGTTATTACCCGGGATTCCGGCTCGTGGGTATTCCTGGGAGAGATCATCACGACGCTCGATCTCCCTCCGGATGAGCCGGCCACGGACCATTGCGGAACCTGCACGCTCTGCATCGAGGCATGCCCAACGCAGGCAATCGTGGAGCCCTATGTCGTTGACTCAAACCTCTGCCTTTCCTACCTTACCATCGAGCACAGGGGGGAATTTCCCTCCGGTCTTGCCGGGGAAATCGAGGGGTGGATCTTCGGGTGTGATAGTTGTCAGGATGTCTGCCCCTGGAACAACAAGTTCTCCCGGCCGACGGAGGACGAGAAATTTGCGCCTCGCGAAGGGAACGCCGCCCCAACGCTCGCCGACTGGATCCGCATGGATGCTGCGGAGTTCGAGAAGAGATTTCAGGGAAGTGCGGTGAGGCGCACAAAGCATCAAGGACTGATGCGGAACATCCGGGCTGCGATCGGAGCAGCGAACAGCAAGGATCCCCCCCGCTGACCCCTGCGGGTGGGGGCTGCATCATATTGAAGAACGCGTGACATTGGATGGAGAACTCGATGGAATCAACACATCACACTGTTGTCATCATAGGATCCGGCCCCGCAGGCCTGAGCGCGGCACTCTACACGGCCCGGGCAAACCTGAACCCGATTGTCTTTGAGGGCATGCAGCCCGGCGGGCAGCTCACCATCACGACGGAAGTTGAAAACTATCCCGGCTTTCCGAAAGGGATCATGGGTCCCGAGTTGATGGATCTGATGCGAGAGCAAGCACAGCGATTCGGAGCGCAATCGGTGTTCAAGAACGTTACCAGTGTCGATCTGTCACGCCGTCCGTTTGCCATTCGGGTCGATGAGGATCTGCACGCGGCGGATGCGGTCATTGTGGCCACGGGTGCTACAGCGAAGTGGCTCGGGATCCCGTCGGAGAAGGAGTTTATGGGGTACGGCGTCTCTGCGTGCGCCACCTGTGACGGCTTCTTCTTCAAAAACCAGGAGGTTGTTGTGGTAGGTGGTGGCGACACTGCTATAGAGGAGGCGACGTTTCTGACAAAATTCGCCTCGAAAGTGTCCATCGTCCACCGGCGCGATGCCCTTCGGGCGTCGAAGATCTTGCAGGACAAGGCGTTGAAGAACCCTAAAATCGGGATGGTGTGGGATTCGGTGATCGAAGAGATCCTCGGGAAGGTTGATGACGGGAAGAAGACCGTCACAGGCGTCCGACTGAAGAACGTCAAGACTGGTGCAGTCTCGATGTTGAGGACAGACGGGGTCTTCATGGGAATCGGTCACAAGCCCAATACCGAGCTCTTTGCCGGACAACTCGAGATGGATCGGGCCGGCTATCTTGTGGCGACGGGGGGGGGCACGAAAACCAATATCCCGGGGGTTTTTGCGGCCGGCGATGTCGCCGACAGCGTGTACCGGCAGGCCGTCACAGCAGCAGGGAGCGGCTGTATGGCGGCTATTGACGCCGAACGCTGGCTGGAGGCAGAGCATGGCTAAGAGAGGCACATGCCTGCGGTTTCCCTGGCCGTAGCATATCCCTGACGTATTTGTAGCTGGTTTTTCGACGGATACGATAGAGCGGGCAGTCGCCAATACGATTGCCCGCTCTACATTTTCCCTACCTGTAACATTCTCCGTTGGGTAAGGACTCTTTGGCATTTTGTCAGTCAAGTTGGCATCTAAGCACGTCAATTTGGCCTGTAGTCTATGAATTATTGACATGAATTTGATGCCATTTTGACGCTTCAATCCTACGCGTCTTTTGACAGACAGTCTAACTCTTTAAAATACAATATGTTATAAGTTTGGCACTAGGGTTGAGATGTATACCGGCAGAAGATGGACCAAACTAACAAAGAACTGATATGGAGGATGAGCCAATGTTTGTGAGATTCGAGCGCTTTCCGATGTCGCCGACGGACGACCTGCTTGAGTTCGAGCGGGGGATCGACAGCATGTTGAACAGGCTGCTCCCGAGCGTCCAGGGACGGTTGGCGGACAACTATCCCGCTGTTGACATGTCGGACAACGGCACCGGGCTGACAGTCGTTGCCGAGTTGCCGGGTGTCAAGAAAGAGGACCTCTCAGTGTCCATTCAGGATGGAGTGCTGACAATCAGCGGGAAGCGAAAGTCTTCCGGCCTCCCCGAGAAATCCAGCTGGTTGCGAAACGAGATCCCGGTCGGGACATTCTCCCGGACCATCGGGCTTCCCTCGGACGTACGCACGGAGGGGATTGAGGCGGAGCTGACGAACGGGATTCTGAGAGTCACGCTGCCGAAAGCCGAAGAGGCCCGGCCTCGTGAGATCACGATCCACGAACCATACAAACCAGTTGTGAACGTCGAGCTTCCCGGCATGCGGACGGAAGACGTGAAGGTGAAATAGCTGCCGGGTGCACGTTTGCACGCCGCAGCCGGCGCAAGCCCCGGGGGTCGGCGGGAGCCCCGGGGCTTTTCGTCGTTCTCCCGTGCGAACGAATCTCCCGCAGAGAGTGTTATCATCAAGAAAGCTGAGGACTCTATGTCGCGTACGAAAACCGATAGCGCAGTAATTCCGTCATCCGTTCCGAAGGCGATGCCTGTCCTGGCCCTTCGGAATTCGGTGTTCTTCCCCCACCAGGTCATGCCGCTGTCGGTTGGACGGGAGAGCAGCCTGAGAGTCCTCGAAGAGGCTCTCAACAATGAAGGTCTGCTTGTTGTCGTGGCCCAGACCGATGGCACGGTTGAGCAGCCGACCGCAAAGGACATTTACTGGTTCGGGACGCTCGCAAAGATCATCAAAACCTTTACGCTTGCCGACGGGACGCGAAGCGTCCTCACGCAGGGACTCCGTCGCGTACAGCTGATTTCGGTCCTGCACACCGAGCCGTTCATCCGAGCCGTGGTGCGCGACATCGAGGATGTCGTCCCCCAGGGGATGGAAACCGAGGCGATGGTGACAAACATCAAGAGCCTGTTCAAAACTGGGGTTGAATTGTCCCCCAGCCTGAACGACGAACAGCTGACCACGATCCTGAACGTCGACGAGCCGAATGTGGTGGTCGATCTCGTTGCATCCATGATCCCCGTCACCGTTGAAGAGAGGCAGAAAGTCCTGGAAGCCGTCGATTTCCGTTCGCGCCTCCAGGCCCTGATGCTGGTGCTCACGAAGCTCGTCCAGACGCTGGAGCTCGGTTCCAAAATCCAGTCCGAAGTGCAGGATGGCATCAACAAATCCCAGAGGGAATACTACCTGCGCGAACAGATGAAAGCCATCAAAAAGGAGCTCGGCGAAGACGAAGGAAACGTGGAGCAAAACGAGCTCCGCAAGAGGATCGACGAGTCCGGCCTGTCTGAAGAGGCCAGGAAGGTCGCGGAGAAGGAGCTGAAGCGGCTCTCCCAGATGAATCCCGCATCCGCCGAGTACACGGTGAGCCGTTCGTATCTTGACTGGATCCTGGATCTCCCGTGGAGCACGAGCACGCAGGATACTCTCGACATTGCCAAAGCGCGGGAGGTGCTCGAGCGGGATCACTACGGATTGGACAAAGTCAAGAAGAGGATTCTCGAGTACCTCGCGGTGCGGAAACTGAAAAACGATATGCGGGGACCGATCCTGGTTTTTGTCGGACCTCCGGGGGTCGGCAAGACATCGCTCGGCCGCTCGATTGCGGCTGCACTCGGGCGCAAGTTCGTGCGCATCTCCCTTGGTGGCGTTCATGATGAGGCCGAGATCCGCGGCCATCGCCGCACGTATATCGGCGCCTTGCCGGGGAGGATCATCCAGGGATTGAAGAAAGCCGGATCCAACAACCCCGTGTTCATGCTTGATGAAGTCGACAAAATCGGCCAGGACTTCCGCGGCGATCCCTCTGCTGCCCTTCTGGAGGTACTGGACCCCGAACAGAATTTCTCCTTCAGCGATCATTACCTCGAAATCCCCTTCGATCTCTCGAAGGTGATGTTCATTGCCACAGCCAACATGATTGAGCCTGTCCCGCCTGCATTGCGAGACCGGATGGAGATCATTGACATTCCGAGCTACATTGAGGACGAGAAAGTGCATATCGCGCGCCGCTTCCTCCTGCCAAAACAGGCAAAGGAGCACGGGCTGTCGTCGGAGCAACTCGCGCTCGACGATGGTGCGCTCCGGACCATGATCGCCGGCTACACCCGTGAAGCCGGCGTACGCAATCTCGAACGGAGCATCGCGACCGTTGCGCGAGGGGTCGCACGGGAGATTGCGGAAGGCTCGATCACGGAAGCCATCGTAGGATCGGGGGAGCTTGTCAAATATCTCGGCAAGCAGAAGTTCTATTCCGATGTCGCGGAACGGATCAACCGGCCGGGCATCGCGGTTGGACTTGCATGGACGCCTGTCGGAGGGGACATCCTCTTCATTGAGGCTACAAGAATGAAGGGGAAGGGGAACCTTATCCTGACAGGTCAACTCGGTGACGTCATGAAAGAATCAGTCCAGGCAGCGCTGAGCTTCATCGCATCCCACGCGCGGTCGCTCGGGCTTCCGGAGGATGTACGGTCAAGGTACGACATCCATGTGCACGTTCCCGCGGGGGCGATTCCGAAAGACGGCCCGTCAGCCGGTGTCACCATGCTGACCGCGCTGACGTCGCTCCTGACCGGTCGCCTGGTCAGGAACGATCTTGCGATGACGGGAGAGATCACCCTGCGAGGTGCTGTTCTGCCGATCGGAGGCGTGAAAGAGAAGGTGCTGGCAGCTCACCGGGCCGGCATCACCACCCTCATCCTGCCCGAAAGGAACAGGGTGGATGTGGATGAGATCCCGGCGTCAATCCTGGCCGGGAAAGGCCAGATCAAATTCCATTTTGTCAAGGAAATGAGCGAAGTCCTGGCCATAGCCCTTCTCTCAAAGGAAGAATCGAAGGAGAAAGCTGTGGAAGGGCTGGTGGAGCGGGTCGGAGTAAACTAGTGCCCCGACAACTAATTTCCCGGACGCTGCAATGGGGCACAGTGCCGCGGCAACTACTTCAACCCGGCTTGGCTGTCCAGAGATTTAGTTGCAGCGGCACGAGGTGTGGAGAGGTCCTGTCAGGCCCGGTATTCGAGCCAGGTGGCGACGGCCCGGATACCGGGCCTTTGGCGTTTGGAAGGTTTGACATTGTAGGGATTGTTTCGTATTATCGTTAGACAGATCAATAACTTACAGACGTCTGCGGCCCTGGCACGATGTCAAAATCCACCCGAATCTTCCTCGTCATTCTTGGCTCACTAGCCGTTATTGCGGTCGGCTTCACGGTGCTCTTGTATGCGGTTCTCCGTCCTGCCGGCGGAGCCGAAACGATCACATCAGGCTCAGGTGAAAAAATCGCCGTGGTCGAGTTGCGCGGTGACATTGTCAGCTCGGACGAGGTCGTCCGTCAACTCAAGCAGTACAGGGAATCCCGATCAATCAAGTCGATCCTCCTCCGCATTGATTCTCCCGGCGGCGGAGTGGTGGCGAGCCAGGAGATCTACGAAGAAGTGAAGAGGACCCGTGACAGCGGCAAGCCGGTGGTTGTGTCCATGGGTTCGCTGGCCGCCAGCGGCGGATACTATGTGGCATGTGGTGCGTCGCGGATTATGGCAAACCGTGGGACGCTCACGGGGAGCATCGGTGTTATCTCGGAGTTTCTCCAGCTGCAGGATGCCCTCCAGAAGCTCGGGATCGAGGTCAAAACTGTCAAGAGCGGTTCCCTGAAAGATGCCGGCTCGTCGACACGGAAAATGACAGAGGCAGACCGCCAGTACTTTCAGCATCTGATAGATGATGTTCACGGTCAGTTTATCGGTGTGGTCGCGAACGAGCGTCATCTCGACGTGGACTCGGTCCGGGGTCTGGCCGATGGCCGGGTCTTCACTGGGGAGCAGGCGGTCAGGCTCGGTCTTGTGGATACGCTCGGCACGTTTGAAGACGCCATCAGGCTTGCTGCAGACATTGCAGGGATATCCGGGGAGCCGGCGATCGTGAAGGAACGAAAACGTCGTGGATTCTTGGAATCGATGCTCGGCGACGTGACCGACGCGGCCTCTGCCGTGAAACAAGAACTGCTCAACCGTCCAGTCCTTTCGTACCGCTACCCCGGTCAATGACAACAGGCGGACCGCGCAGATCGCATGAGACACTGTGACGCCGTTTCCAGCACAATAAAGGAGATGCCCAGTTGACAAAGGCAGATATTGTGGATACGATTGCCACCGCGACCGGCCTGACGAAGGTCGAGACCGAAGCGGTGGTGGATGGATTCATTTCCACAGTCATCAACGCGTTGAAGGAAGGGAAGAACATCGAGATCCGCGGATTCGGGAGCTTCAAGGTGAAGAAGCGGAAAGGCCGCGTGGCGCGCAACCCGCGTACAGGGGAGCAAGTGATGGTGGCCGAACACTGGGTACCCCTCTTCAAGGTGTCGAAAGAAGTGAAAGTCCTCGTCAACGACAATTTGCAGAAGGCTGGTTGATGGCTGTTGCCCGACTTGTCTGTGGAAGTTGCGGGGGGAAGCTTTCGCTGAACGATCTGCGTTGTCCCCATTGCGGTGAGGCGGTGGAGGTACCGGGGGGAAGCCAGCGGGGACGTCCGGCATCCGGGAAGAAGCCGGGCGGAGGAGGGTTGGGTGGATCCCGGCAGAAGCGATTCGAACCTTGGCAGCTCGTCGCCGGCATCGCACTTGTTGCTCTCGTTGCATTCTTTGTGTACACCGAGATTTCGCGCGAACAACCTCGCGCGTTGATGTCCGCGGCACCGCCATCCCTCGTTGCCCCGCCTTCCACGATGATGGACCTGACGCCGTTGGAGCGGGCGGTTGCGGCGAACCCGCGCGATCCGGGGGCCTTGTTGAATCTGGCGAATGGCCTGCACGACAACCGTGCCTTCGCGCGTGCGGTGGAGACGTACAAGAAGTACCTCGCGCTGGTTCCCGACAATCCCGATGCGCGCGTGGATCTCGGGATCTGCTATTTCGAGCTGGCAAGGATGGATACGGTCAACCCGGCGCCGCTCTACACGAGCGCGATCAGGGAAATGGAGGCTGTGCTGCAGAAGACTCCCGGCCATCAGCCTGCGGCATTCAATCTCGGGGTGGTGAACCTCGCGATGGGCAACCTTCAGGAATCCAACACGTGGTTCCGGAAGGCGGTGGAAATCAACAAGAACTCTGATCTTGGAACAAAAGCACAGAGAATGCTCGACCAACATTCACAGATCCAGTAGCAGCAAGAGAGGAGGACCGATGCCCAGCGGTAAGAAGCGCAAGCGCCACAAGATGGCCACGCACAAACGGAAGAAGAGATTGAGAAAGATGCGTCACAAGAAGAAGATCCGTTGAGTGAACACGTCCCGCCTCGCGGCGGGATGTGTGTTTCGTGTGAACGAGTGAGCGATCGATCCTCGAGTGTTGTTGATTCTTTTGACTCTTCTTCATATACTTTATGCTATCGTCTTGAACGTACGGAAGAGAGGGGCAGGTCATGGCTGACAGCAAATTTGTGAAGGGGTTGGTCATTGGTGCTTTTGCCGGCGGTGTGGTCGGTGCTGTGCTGGCGTTGCTCTATGCGCCGAAAAGTGGGAAAGAGCTACGGGCGGATATCCGCGACAAGGCCGGTGACCTCATGGACGGGGCAGAGGAATACCTTCATGCCGCGCAGGTCAAGGCCGGCGAGATGGTTACCGAAGCCAAGAAACGTTCCGATTCGTTGATTACTGATGCCAAGCAGAAAGCCGATTCGCTGCTGCAGGATGCAGAGAAGGTGATTACCAACGCGAAGCAGAAATCGGGCACCATCATGGAAGAGGGTTCCCGTGTGAAAGATGCCGTCAAGGCGGGGATCCAGACCTTTAAAGAGGAGCGCCGGCGATCCTGATTCCGCCGGACTCCACAGGAGGACGTTGTGGACATCGCTCTCGTGCTTGCCCAGATCATCGCGCTGCTTTCCCTCACTGCGCTCTGTCTGTACGCCATCGTAGTGCTCGTGCGTGTGAACGGAATCCTGGACACGGTAGGGAAAGACCTGAAGGAATTGAGTGCAAAGGCGGTCCCTGTGCTCGAGAATCTTGAAATCATCACTACGCGTGTACGGGCGATCACGGAAAGTATCGAAGACCAGGTGATCAGCGTCGGTGATTCGTTCACGGCAATCCGGCGCGTCGCGGATGACATCCTCGATCTTGAGCGCCGGGTACAACATCGCGTCGAAGGGCCGATTCTGGAAACCGTGGGATACCTGCTGGCTGTCATTAAAGGCGTGCGCACGTTTCTGGAGCGAGTCCGTTCCTGAACGTCATACGACGTCCCCTGCGTCCTTGCGGTGGCCCACATCCGCCCCGGGACGAACTGAACGGCCGAGAGAGTATCACCACCCCGAAAGTGTACAAACCATCCGTCGCCGCTGCGATCAACGCACCTGATTGACCACGCCGACGCTAACCTGGGAGGACCGTAAACCACTATGAAGGAACATACGCCTGAGCACCTCCGGAATGTGTGCCTCATCGGCCATGGAGGTGCGGGGAAGACGTCGCTTACCGAGGCATTGCTCTTCTCCGCTGGCAGCACAACACGCCTCGGCAAGGTTGAAGAAGGCAACACGCTCTCCGATTACCATCCTGACGAAATCGACCGCCAGATCTCCATCAACACTTCTCTTCTTTTCACGGAGTGGAAATCCTGCAAGATCAACATTCTCGACACGCCCGGCTACACCGACTTCACGGGCGAGGTGAAAGCATCGCTGCGCGTCGTCGATACGGCACTCGTCCTGGTGAAGGCTGTGGAAGGTGTGGAGGTGGGGACGGAGATTGTCTGGAAGTATACAGAGGAGCTGCACACGGGTGCAGTGTTCATTGTCAACAAGCTGGACCATGAGAATGCCGACTACGATAAAGTGGTTGCGCAGGCGCGTGAAACGATCAGCCATGACGTGATCCCCGTCCAGTTCCCGCTGAAGCAGGGACTCGGATTCGACAGCATCGTTGACGTCGTCCGGATGAAGGTGCTCAAGTTCACGCCTGGCGGCAACGGCAAATGCGTGGAGCAGGACATCCCGGCCGAGGTGCAGGCAAAGGCACAGGAGTACCGGCAACAGCTGCTCGAGCTCATCGCGGAGACCGACGAGGCCTTGCTGAACAAATACCTCGAGCAAGGGAGCCTGGCGGACCAGGAGATTAAGCAGGCGCTTCGCCAAGGGGTGAAGGATCGGAAGATTTTCCCTCTCCTCTGCATGTCCGCGGCACAAAATGTCGGGGGTTCAAGCATGCTCGACTTTCTGGTGGACTTCACACCGTCACCGTTCGAGAAAGGAACAGTCCTCGCGTCCGTCCCCGGACAGAACGGAAACGGAAAGGTCGAGGTGACCCAGGATCCCGGCGGGCAACCATCGCTGTTCATCTTCAAGACGGTGTCGGAGTCGCACGTCGGTGAGCTTTCCTTCTTCCGCGTCTATAGCGGGACGGCGTCCCCGGGACTTGACCTTGTCAATTACTCCAATGGAAAACCGGAACGGCTTGCGCAGCTCTACCTCATGAACGGCAAGGACCGCAAGGAAATCAGCAAGCTGCTTGCCGGTGATCTGGGTGCCGTTGTGAAGCTGAAGGATACGCACACGAACGATACGCTCAGCACCAAAGCGTTTCCCGTGCTCTATCCGCCGATCGTTTTCCCCGAGCCGGTGTTTCATGCCGCGATTGTTCCCAAGGCGAAGGGCGACGAGGACAAGATTTCGACGGGCCTTCATACGCTGCATCTGGAAGATCCCACATTCCTCTTCCGCGTTGATTCCGAATTGCACCAGACGGTGATCAGCGGGCAGGGAGAGCTTCATCTCGACATTGTGGTCAAGAGATTGAAGCAGCGGTACAACGTGGATGTCGACCTCGTTGAGCCCAAAGTCCCGTACCGCGAGACGATCAAGGCCGTGGTGAAGGATTCGGAGTACAAACACAGGAAACAGACAGGAGGTCACGGCCAGTACGGTCACGTGCACCTCCGTCTGGAGCCGCGGAAGCGCGGCGACGGTTTCGAGTTTGTGGACGAGATCGTTGGCGGGGTTGTTCCTAACAAGTTCATTCCTGCCGTCGAAAAGGGTGTCGTTGACACGATGAAGGATGGCGTCCTTGCGGGGTATCCCGTGGTCGACGTGCGCGTCGCACTCCATTACGGTTCATACCACGACGTCGACTCCTCCGAGATGGCGTTCAAAATTGCCGGATCGCAGGCGTTCAAGAAGGGCTTCCTCGAGGCGAAGCCGGTTCTTCTCGAGCCGATCTACAACATCGAAGTGAAGGTTCCTGAGGACACGATGGGTGATGTCATGGGGGACATCTCTTCGCGGCGCGGAAAGATCTCCGGCATGGAAGGTGTCGGTCATTACCAGATCATCCGGGCGCAGGTGCCGCTGGCGGAGTTGTACCGGTATGCGACAGTCCTCCGCTCAAAGACTGGAGGCCGGGGGGTATTCAGGGCCACGATGTCGCACTATGAAGAGATGCCCAGGGACCAGGCGGACAAGGTCGTCGCTTCCTCCCAGAAAGAGAAGCAGAAGGAACAGGAGGCGTAGGAATGTGCGGAGCCTTCCGGTGCTGACCGCGCCGGTGCCCGGCTGGTGGTCGGTGAGGTTGGAGGCCTGACGGGGTCTCCAACCTTTTCATTTCATGATGAAGGAGGTCGCATGCAGCGCATGTGGTCGCCGTGGCGTTCACAATATATCGAATCGTTCAATGCCCCCCGCCGCAAGAAGCGAAAAGGCGAAAGCCTCTTCACCGCGGCACTGAAAGCGGAGGACGATGCACACACCCTCATTGTCTGGCGGGGCGAGCACTGTTTCGTCATCATGAACCGCTATCCATACAATAGCGGTCACCTCTTGATAGTCCCGAACAGACGGGTGCGCGAGTTCACCGACCTTACAACGGTAGAGCTTGCAGAGATCATGCAGACCGCGCAGCGGGCGATGAAGGCGCTTGATGCCCTCATGCACCCCCAAGGGTACAATTTCGGGGCGAATGTTGGACGCGTCAGCGGGGCGGGTGTGGATGATCACATTCACTTCCATGTCGTCCCTCGATGGAACGGCGATACCAACTTCATGCCTGTCCTTGCGGATACAAAGGTTGTTTCAGAGGAAATCAGCTCAACCTTTAAGAAATTGCGCAAAATCTTCTAATTTCGCAGGTTCTTGGTTAAACGCCGGGGTTCCACCCGGTGTCAAACACGATGGAATCACTCTCGGATCAGGAACTGGTACAGGAGGTCCGCAACGGTAGGCGCAGTGCGTTCACAGAGCTGATGCGCCGGTACCAGGATCGAGTGTATTGGACCGCGCGACGGATCGTCGGAGACCACGCCGATGCGGATGATGTTGCCCAGGAAACATTTATCAAGGCGTATCTGAATCTGGGGGATTTCAGGGGAGATTCCAGTTTCTTCACCTGGCTGTACCGGATTGCGGTGAACCTTTCGTTCAACGCACGCCGGAAGAAGCAACTGGTGAATTACCTCCGGGACAGCGCAATCATACGGCGCTTTATGCCGGACCCGCCCATGCCTGACATGATCTATCAGGAAGCCGAGAGGGAGTCGAGACTCGCACATGCGGTGGAGGAGCTTCCGGACAAGCAGAAAGCTGTCTTCGTGTTGAGGTTCTATGATGGTCTGACGTATGAGGAGATTGCGAAAATCCTCAAAACATCGGTGGGCGGTTTGAAGGCAAATTACTTTCACGCATTGAAAAAAGTTCAGCAGGCAATGAGCGATGAAATGGCGCCACGAGACGGAACCGGCGACTGAGAAGGCCGAGCGCGAACGCGAAGACCAGATTCGGGCAACGAGGGGAGGAATTCCTCCCTCTCCAGTACCGGGTCCCTACTGGCAAAATCTGATCGTCCGTACGAACCGGAGAATTGACGATGTCGCCAGCGGCAAAGGTATCACCATCAGCTGGGCGACCCGGGTCGCAATCCCCGGCGTTGTAGCGCTCCTGTCGTTCCTGATCGGGATGCACTACTACGCACCGGAGAGCGCGATCGGGAAGGAGTCGCTCGTGTCGCTCGTACTCAAACTGCCGGACCATGCTGCCGATTCCCTGCTCGCGATGCAGTACGCAAAGGCCGATAACGCCGGCGTGCCGCTCACGGGGTCAATGCTGGAAGTCACCGACACACAGCTAATGGAATATTGCATCGATCGTGGTCCGACTACGGTGCTCTTTGATTCACTCGACGAACGTGACACCGGCGAGATCATGGCGCTGCTCGCCGTGAAAGGGGACTAGTGCCCTCCATGGGTATGTTCGCAGTCCCCTCGAAAGAGGCGCAAGGTGCGGCACCCTGCTCAGCGGGGAGACCGTTCTGGGATTTCGCTTGAGCGGCACCAGACATATGAGATATTTCTTTTTCGAACGGAGGGAATTATGAGACAAGGATACCTCTTGACAGCATTGAGCATGCTGATCGCATCGATGCTCTGCGCGCAACCAGAAGGGCCTGATCGTCGGCCCATGGAACGCATCGAGCAGTGGAGAAAGATCCGTATGATTGAGTTCCTCGATCTGACGGAGGACCAGTCGGTGCGCTTCGTGGCTCGCCTGAACGAGCACGACAAGCAGCATCAAGACCTCATGAAACAAAAGGGGATGGTGCTGGACAGGATTGACCAGCTGGTGAAGAACAATGCCGAGGACAAGGAATTCGAGAAGGCGTTCGGTGAGATACGGGACGCCAACGCAAAGGTTGCCGAGCTCAACGACTCGTTTTTCCGGGGATTGAAGGACATCCTCTCCACGTCACAGCGGGGCAAGTTCCTTCTGTTCGAACGGCAGTTTGAGCACCAGATGCGCGAAGCAATGCGGGAGCTCTCTCGAAAACGGATGCACGGGCCGGGTCCGAACGAGTAGTGCGCACTCTCCCTTTACCTCTCCGACCGGCTTGCCTATGCCGTCAAGCCGGGAGAGTTGATCGCGCTTCAAATCCTTCCCTGAGCGAGTCGCAAATCCATCAAGCTTTTCCCACTGGGAGTTCTTGCCAGATCCTACCCCTTTTGGCCTTTCAATCCAGACGACATTGACCACGAGAAGGTGTTTCCTTCTTCATTCTTCCCGTGCAATTACTGTTGATCTTTTCAATACAAGAGAGACAAGCCCTCAAATTTCTCAGAAAGAGGACTGATTTTCTCAAAATTTGCAAATCGTTAATGTTGAAATTATCAATACCTTGGAAGAAAAGCCTTCTTCCACTCAACCCATCAAAAACAGGCAAAATTCGAAGGTGAAATGGGGCGTATTTGAGCATTGCCGGTACCTGGTTGTGGCACAGGTATTGGGTACTTGTTTGCGCTAGAAGGGCAGTCTTCTCCGTGCCTACGGTTTGGCTGCACGCTTTAACCCCCCTTTAACCGGCATTATCTGTTCTTCAAAGCGGACTGACCGTCCGCCAAACTCAATCAACGCTCCATAGAAAAGACATCGTTCAATCGCCGCAGGCGGAGATGAGTGTCTTTTCGATACTCAATATTCACAAACATGAAAGGACAAAAGGATATGAAACGTTTACTCACTATCCTTTTGGTGCTTGTTGCATTCGCCGGTACGCAGGTACTGGCGGCGCCGGTTGGAAAGATCATCGTCAAGGGAATCCCGGACAGGTACAAGGCCGCGAATGCCGGTGAGTCGACTTCCGGACTCAAGAACGTAGGAGCAGGAGCCCGGGTGGTTATGGAACCCATAGCCCTGACCGACGGTACCACCAGCGCTGCCGGATTGACGATTAGCCAGGCAAACTGGTCACTCATTTCTACGCCCGCCGGCTCTGCGTCTGTCATCGCAGATACAGCAGCTGGACTCAACGGCATGGTTGTGTACTTTGTTCCGGATTCCATCGGGTCCTATGTTGTTCAAATGACGGCAGTGACCGACTCGGGAACAACCTCACCCGTGACCGTGACGATCAAAGCGGGAACCTGGAATGGCGCCGGCGTCTACAATGTCGGGACTCAGACTTACTCCAGCTCCGCCTGCGAACCGTGTCACGCGGGCTTGACACCCGAAGTGTGGAATGGGTTCAGCAAGACGAACCACGCCTCTGTGTTCCCCCGCCGCGTTGACGAAGTTGGCGGACATTTTGGCAACAGCTGCCTCCCCTGCCACACGGTCGGATACAATAAGGCTGCTACTGCAGTCAACGGTGGCTTCGACGATGTGGCGGCGAACGTTGGCTTTTCTGTTCCGGCCAACCACCCCGGGGTCTACGATTCGCTCGTTGCAGCGCAGCCCGGCCTGATGCAGCTCAGCGGCATCCAGTGCGAGAACTGCCATGGCCCGGCCAAAGAACACCTCACCGACCCCAGCGGCAAGAAGCCCGACGCGACCTGGTCCGCGGATGTTTGCGGACCGTGCCACTTCTCTTCAGACCGTCATCCCAAGGGGTATTCCTGGGACAACTCGGCTCATGCGAATTCGGTTGGCGAGGCTGCAGAGCCCTATCACATGAACAGCTCCAGCTGTTCACGCTGCCATACGGCGCAGGGCTTTGTGAATGAGACTATCAAGGGGCAGACGAGCGGGGCTCCGTATGCGGATGTCCAGCCGATCACCTGCCAGGCATGCCACGATCCGCACAACGCGAAGAACCCGATGCAGCTCCGCCGCGCGTCGATTGCCGACGCATGCACCGGCTGCCACATCACGCGCCTCAGCTCCCGCTCGGGTCTTCATCATTCGCACCAGGGACCAATGCTTCTTGGTGTGGATGCCACACCATACTCTGGCCAGTCCGGAAGCGTTGGCGAATGGAGCGGATGGGAACTCCCCGGCTACACATACCAGAATTCCGCGCACAGCGACATTGTTGACCGCTGCGTTGACTGTCACATGGCGCAAACCCCGACCTTTGATCCGACATTCGTAAAACCCGACACGTTGTTGAACAAGGTCGGCGGGCACACGTTCAACGTCGTGTATGACAACGGCACACCGGACAACGAGGCAGACGATATCCTCAATCCGGTTGGCTGCCGCGACTGCCACGGTGAGGTATCTCTTGCGTTCGTCCGTTTGAGCCAGGATAACATCAAAGGTCTCCTCGATTCACTGAAGGCCCTCTTGCCGAAGGATACAGCAGGCGTCCCGTTAGTGCCCCAGAAGATCAGCACGCAACCGGGGAAAGCAGCCTCGTACAACTACTACTTCGTGCTGTACGACCTCAGCTTCGGGGTCCACAACCACATCTATGCGAAGCAGCTTCTCGAGTCCTCCATCGACCAGATGAAGCTCGGTGCGGGTGCAGCGAAGATTGCCTCCGTCAAAGACGTTCCCTCAGATCAGGGCAATCAGGTCCAGGTCGTGTGGAACATGTTCCCGGCTGAAGCATTCAGCTTCGACAAGCTGACGAACTATGGCGTCTGGAGAAAGGATCCGAACCTTGGCGGAGCCAAAGTCCAAAACGTCAAGAGTTTCCGGGATATGCTTGCTGCAGGTCCGGTTGGAACACGGGTCGCGCTCGCAGGCTACGTATGGAGCTATGTTGCCAACGTTCCTGCCACGAAACTGGCGCAGTATTCCTACATTGCTCCGACGATTATGGATTCCACGATCACCGGCGGCATGTCCTGGTCAACATTCTACATCGCCGGCTACACGGGAGCCGGAGCTGCAATGTACGCTTCTGCTCCTGACAGCGGTTACTCCGTTGATAACCTGAACCCGGTCAAACCGGCAGGCCTTAACGCCTCCGTCGTTTCCAACGGCGTCAAGCTGGCGTGGACCTCGCCGACCGATCCCGATATCAATTACTATGCTGTCTATCGTGGAGCAACGGCAGGCTTCACCCCGATAACTCCGATTGCCCAGGTGAAGGGAACCGAGTATGTCGACAACACGGTGACCCAGGGCTCGACCTACTACTACAAGATCGTGGCGACGGATTTCGCAGGGAACGCCAGCGTGCCGTCCGATGAAGTCCACCTGATCGTAAACGGCGTGATCGAGGACGGCGGCATTCCGACCGAGTTTGCGTTGAAGCAGAACTATCCGAACCCCTTCAACCCCTCGACGCAGATCAGCTTCGCGCTGCCGAAGCTTTCTCAGGTGCGCCTCACGATCTACAACATTTCCGGTGAGGTCATTGCCACGCTTGTCAACGATGTCATGCCGGCCGGCAACTACAACGTTGTCTGGAACGGAAAGAACAGCGATGGCAAGACGGTCAGCACGGGCCTCTACCTGTATCGGATCGATACGGGTGATTTCAAGGCAACAAAGAAGATGTTGATGGTGAAGTAGTCCATCCCGGTTTCGGCTACCCGGCGTTCTATGCCGGGGACCTTCCGGCGCAAAGCAGCAAACGGGCACCCCAGACGGGGTGCCCGTACTTCTTCCATCCAACCCCATGATTCCGTCTTGTTTTCCCAGCTTTTGGAAAGATCATTCCCATACTTTGCCAAATTTGAAAAAATCTCGACACCCTTTTCGAGCTCAGTTCTGATTTTGCTTATATTTTCAACAGTTTGAGAGGTGTGCTGGAAGTGAAGGATTTGGCATGGCAGTTGCGCTATTTGCTGCATCTTACCATAGGGAGGGCTTCATAATGAAGGGTTCTATCGTTGTTTTGCTGCTTCTCATTGCGCTGCTTCCGGCCGCACTTTTCGGGCAGACGTACAGCGGCGCCGCACTCTGCTCAGCCTGCCACACGAATGGGCCGGGCGGGACACAGTACACTTCCTGGTCCACGACGCTCCACTCACAGGCCTTTGATTCCATCGCTTTCATCCAGAACGATCCAGCCTGCCTCCCATGCCATGTCACCGGATGGGACACCACGGTGGCCAATGGCGGGTTTGACGACTACTACAGAGCCAATCCCCAGGATCAGGCGGGGATGACGAAGACGAAGAATGTTCAGTGCGAGGACTGCCACGGACCGGTCCAGTTTGGAGTCAACCACGGCACTCCTTCGACCATCAAGCCCCAGGCCGAAACTTGCGGAAAGTGCCACGAGGGTGAACATCATCCGCATTATAGCGAGTGGAAGATGTCGCGCCATGCCCGTTCGGACTCCAGTGATGCGGGTTCGTTCCTTACCAACATGTTCCGGACCGACCCGAATTGCTCAGGGTGTCATACGTACCAGGGCTTCCTGCAATGGGTTGAAGATACGGTGAACCTCTCCCCCAATGTCACCCCTCCCGGTGATGCACACCTTCCGATGGTCTGTGCAACATGCCACGATCCTCATGGCAGCCCGAACGTAGCACAGCTCCGCCTGGATGTGACCAAGATCTGTACGAAGTGCCACAATCCGGAGTACAATCCGGACAGTGCGGCGGTCGGACAGGAGGTACACCATTCGACAGCCTACATGTTCGAAGGCAAAGGTGGCTATCACTATGCCGGCTATACCTACAACAGCTCGGCACACAAGTTTGTCGTAACGAAGAAATGCGCCGAGTGCCACGTGAGCACGGCTCCCTACCAGGCGGGTCCTCCGGTGATCCCGGCGGCGACCGGGCATACGTTCGACCCGTCGAAGCGTGCGTGCGCCTCGACCTTCTGTCATGCCGCAACGATCGATACCACGCAGCCCGAAGCTGTGGTGTTCAACTACAAGCGCGCCCAGACGGTGAGCGACAGTCTGGCCAACGTTCTGGCTGGCCTGCTTGCGACAGCCACAACCAACGCAGACTCTCAGAGTCTCGGGTTCCTTCGCGCGAAGTTCAACTACGACTTCTACGAGGCCGACGGCAGCCGCGGCGTGCACAACACAGCGTATGCACAGGGCCTTCTCAAGTCCGCCATCCAGAATTTCAGTCTGACGGGCGTGAAACAGAATGATGAGCCGGTTCCTTCGACGTTTGTGCTGAAGCAGAACTACCCGAATCCGTTCAACCCCTCCACCAT
>Ga0315275_10000794_pt1 | contig 26479 bp, 26 predicted proteins | sample YL17G03_0_MG_FD_205557 | JGI IMG/M metagenome (GOLD analysis project Ga0315275, IMG submission 205557) | Sediment microbial communities from Yellowstone Lake, YNP, Wyoming, USA - YL17G03_0 | ecosystem: Environmental > Aquatic > Freshwater > Lake > Sediment | place: USA: Wyoming | collected...
TACACTTCATGAAATCTGGTTCTAGCTTCTGAACCAAATCTTTTTTTCACAACACCACCACCAACTTTTAAAAGGTATGGAAGATGGTCAATGTCAATCAGGATTGAAAATATGAATATTATTATAATATTATTCCACGCGTTGCCCAAAACGGCTTCCACCATAATGTAGTTGAATAAAAAATGGAAAATGACGTTCATGATCCCCTCTCGAAATACTTTTTAAGAAACACGGCCAGTTCCCTGTTTTTTGTCATAAGCCTTTCAATATCTTTGGTCTTAAGCAGCATTAAGTTACGTGCAACGCTTTCCGCGATGTGCGATCTTATGCCTTCACTCACAAGCATTTTTTCAGGTCTTTTTAAAAAATCAACAAGAAGAACTTCGGCCTTCCTGTATTTTCTCGCGACTTGCACGGTCCACCTGCCGCTTTCGCTGTAAATATTGCAGTTTTTATATTTCTTCCTGAATTCTTCCGAATGTTTTTCTGCGGTGACCGGTGGGCCCATGAGTCTCGTTAGTTTAGGAAGAAGCCAGCGTTTCATTTCAAAAAGCAGGTAAGATTGCCTTTCATCGCTCCATACATCATATTTCAAAACATCAAACCCGTTTTCCTTTAAAAGCTTTGTAATTCTTGATGCTGTTTTCCTCATTTGCGACCACAGTATGTCATCAACAACTTTTGGCCTTTCAAATTCTATTACGAAAAGTTCAGTACCCCTCCCATTAATAAAAGAGCGTAATTCATTTTTTTTAAGCGCAATTTTTCTTATCTCAAAAAATCTGGCCGAAGGCTTTTCCGCAAACTTTCTGCACATATTAACGAATTTTATGAAATTTTCTTCAGAGAGCGATGCAGCAACGTTTCTTTTTGGGTCGGTCGGATCTATGACTATGAGCGGCTGGTCTTTGAACTGTTCCAGCGGCGAAGTGAATCTACAGTGGCTTTCCAGATCTATGAAAGTACCACGTTTCCATTCCCCGGCGGAATTTACAAGGTTTTTGAAAGTTTTATATTTTATGATGAGAAGTTCGCAGAGATATCCTGAAAACCCGAGTGTTCTTATATCTGAACCATAGACATCCATGGATTTGCAGAACTGCTTTGTAAGACGCACTTCACCGGACATTTTAGGCTTGAGATTTTCCAGAATATATTTGTTATGAAAGGGCGTTCGGTCCACGGCAGATTTTATTTTCGAGGCCGATTCGACCCTGTAACACGGGACAATGTCAACAGAAAATCCGTTTACCCTACCTCTGACATAGGGGTGTTCAGCGTAGGCTACCTCGTATTCCCCGTCAAGCTTTTTTATAATCTTCTTTCCCACATCAAGACCTATTTTTTCAAGAACGTCTCTTGAAGATGAAACATCAAATAGTATGAAAAGATCCATCTCCTTCTTGTCTGCAAGCCACGTGTCGCGTATGAAAGAGCCGGCTATGGTCCTTTCGAGTCCGTGGGGTTTTATCACCTCATCAGCGGCCCTTTCAATCATGCCAAGGACGTGCAAAAATTCTCCTCGCTCGGATTTGCTGGGCGTTATCCTTTTCAGTACGACTTTAAGGACATCTTTTATGGCCATATAAATTATTTATTGCATTCCGGTTAAAATAAAGTGTTCAGCTCCAGGTGACGGCATGATAACAAAGGCTATAAGGCTTGACAATTTCATTGACACGCAAAAACTGATAACAGAGATATCTGCGAGTAAACCAGTCGTTTCAATCCACGACACAAGGCTGATCGACGTTTTAGGGCTTGTTCTGACAAAAAAATTCAGAAAAGTGCCTATCGTAGATGAACATGGAAATTTGAAAGGTATAGTTTCTTCTACAGACCTTCTGAATCTTCTTGGCGGCGGCGATAAACATGATATTTTCAAGAAGAACCATAACAGCATGGAAATACGTGCTGAAAAATTCATGACAAAACACGTGAAAACCATAAATCATAAAACCACCATAAAGAAAGCACTCGAAATATTCAAAAACGAGAGGAGCGGTCTTTACCCTGTTGTTGAGTCAAAAAAAATAGTGGCGGTTGTTTCCGAATGGGATTTCGTGAAGCTCATAAACCAACCTACCGGTGTGAAAGTAAGTGAAGTGATGGTAGAAAGACCCTTTTTCGTCCGCAAGGATTACAACATTTACGACGTGGCAAAAATGATGTGCAGGGGCGGTACCAGAAGGCTCCCGGTAGTTGAAAATAATATACTCCTTGGCGTTGTCACACCTACAGACATACTAATGCATCTTCGCAAGAAGGGGAAATACGAGGACTTTTTTTCAGATAAAACGAGAATAGAAAATCTGATGAGCAGGGAGGCGTTCACTACGAATTCGGAAGCCGACATCTTTTCGGTGGTGGGAGTTATGAAAAATGCAGGTGTTGGCGGGTTGCCTGTTGTCGACGATGAAGAACTTATAGGAATTGTAACCGAAAGAGATATAGTGGACGCGTTAATATGAAGCGCATTGGCGACGAAGAGTTCGAAAAAACAATAAACCGGCTTAAGGAAGCGCTGGTCATAGTCGAGGGTATGCACGATGAAAAAGCTTTAAAAAGCCTCGGCCTGAAAGATATTATTGCGATTAATGGCAGGCCGCTTTATAAAATAGCCGATATTGCTTTGAACTCGAAAAGGCCAATAGTGATATTGACAGATTTCGATAAGAAGGGCAGGCAAATCGAAAAGAAACTGAGAAGCCTGCTCCAGAAACATGGGAAGCAACCCAATCTGAAACTAAGGTGTAAAGTAATGGATTTAGGAAAAAATAAGATAGAAGACTTCGGAGTTTTGCGTACTCCGGGTGTCATTTCATTAGAGGAGGATGATTTTCATGTCAAAACTTGCACCAACTTCGATAAAATACGTGGTAAAGGCAGAGATAGACGCACAGGGAGTAATAGAAAAACCTGATGTTATAGGAGCCATTTTCGGTCAGACCGAGGGCCTTCTTGGACCTGATCTTGACCTGAGAGAATTGCAAAGAACAGGAAGGATAGGAAGAATTGAAGTCAACATAAATTCTGAAAGAGGCAAATCTCACGGCGAAGTCATAATACCGTCATCGCTTGATTCTGCGGAAACCGCACTCATAGCGGCTACGCTTGAGACAATAGAAAGAGTGGGGCCTTGCATAGCCAAAATAATTCTCAAATCAGTTGAAGATACCAGAGAGCTTAAGAGGAGATTCGTCGTGGAAAAAGCCAAGGCAATCCTCAAGGAGCTTCTTGAAAAGGGAATACCTGATACGACAAGAATAGCGGAGGAAATAAAACAGGAAATCAAGACGTATGAGATAACGACATATCAGGGATTGCCTTGCGGCCCGGGTATAATGGAATCCGAAGAAATAATAGTCGTGGAAGGGCGCGCTGATGTCATAAACCTCGTGAAATACGGCATAAAGAACGTCATAGCCATTGAAGGAAGTTCAATACCTCAGCAGATAGTGAACCTCTCCAAGGAAAAGACATTAACTGCATTCTTCGACGGGGACAGAGGCGGAAGCCTGAACCTGAAAAGCCTTCTTGAAACTTCGGATGTTGATTTCGTTGCCATCGCTCCAGAAGGAAAGGAAGTTGAAGAACTTTCGAAGAAAGAGGTTTTCAAGGCAATCCGTGACAAAGTTTCAGCATCGCAGTTCAGAATTGAAGGCAAACCCGACAGGCAAAACAACAACCATTTTGAGAGAAGGGACAGACCACCTGAAAGGGTTCCAGAAAGGCAGCAGATCGAGCAGCATGAAAGACCAGACGACCCTTCACGTGAAAGGGGTTTCAAACAGGATATTCAGGCCAGAAAAATGATAACCGATGACCAAAAAAAGACTTTCAAGAAGACGCTCGATGAACTAATAGGGACCAGAGCGGCCTGCATTTTTGACTCCTCTTTCAACCTGCTCGGCAAAGTGCCTACAAAAGAACTTCAAAACACACTCAAAACACTGGACAATCCATATGCAGTTATATTTGACGGGCGTGTTGATTACAGACTTGACATTATAGCAAGAAAGAAGGGAGTCAAATTCCTCATAGGCATGGAAAAAGAGAGCATAAAGTCATCGCCAGTGAGCATTTTGTCCAAGGAAGACATGGAATAAAACATTAAACTAATTTATAGGACGTGTCCCCCAATATTTATTATAAGATTAATACAGGTGAGAGTATGGAAGATTTGTTAAAAAGGCTTGTTGATTCCCAATCAATATCTGGCTATGAAAAAAATATAAGAGACGTGATGTCTAAGGAACTTAAGCCATATGTTGATGAAATCAAGATTGACAGAATAGGCAATCTTATATGCAGAAAGGGATCAGGTTATCCCAAAGTCATGCTGACCGCACATATGGACGAAGTTGGTCTGATGGTAAAATACATAGATGATGAAGGTTTTATAAAATTCGAGCCAATAGGCGGATGGGACCCGAAGGTCCTTCTTTCACAAAAATTCAAGATACACGGTTCAAAAGGCCCAGTGATAGGTGTGGTTGGTTCTAAACCAATTCACCTGCAGGACAGAGAAGACGTAAACAAACCCGTGAAGCTGGTTGACATGTTCATAGACGTGGGCGCAAAAAACAAAAAGGAAATTGGAGGCATGGGCATCCGGTTGGGCGACTTCATAACTATACATGGTGAATTTGAGAAACTCAACGGCTCAAGGATAACAGCCCATGGCTTGGATGACAGGATAGGATGCCTTGTCCTTATAGAAGTCATTAAAAATCTCAAAAAAGTCAAAGGCACAATTTATGCGGTAGGCACAGTCAAAGAAGAAATAGGGTTGGTAGGTGTCAGGGGTTCTGCTTTCAGCATAAACCCGGACATTATAATATCGCTTGATGTCACAACGTGCGGCGATACACCTGAACTCAAGCCTTACGAAGCGCCTGCCAAAATGGGCAAAGGTCCAGTTCTGGTCATAAAGGATGCTGTGAGCATAATACAGAATGAGCTTAAGGTATGGGTAGAAGATGTTGCCAAAAAGATCAAGATGAAAATACAATTTGACATACTTTCCGGTGGTGCGACAGATGCTTCAGTAACGCCTATGATCAGGGAAGGCATCCCATCAATTGCAATATTGACACCTTCACGCTACCTACACACACCAACCGAAGTTGCGGACATGAATGACGTGAAGGATGCCGTGACATTGGTGACAGAACTCGTGAAGACAGCAGGCAGCCATTAATTTTATAATATAATCAGACTGCCTCTTATTGGTATAACTTCAACTTCGCCTTTGTATATTTGGATGTCCCCTATCACATTTATTTTAGTACCTTTTTCGAGTTTACTTATATCAACATCTTTTATCATTAACGCTTTTATGGAATCCTCCCACAAAACTACCTTTATTTCACCAGTCCCGTCTTTCATATCAATAAACAGATTTCCGTTACTTTCATATATAGACGTTATCTCCCCGGTTATATTCACAGCCTTGCCTATGTATGAGGCGTCTATTTCACCTATATTCACGGTGTATGAAGATATCTGAAACATTATTGCATAAAGAACGAATATACACACAACCGTTCCAATTGCCGCTATCAGTGTTAGTTTTCTTTCATTCATTTTAATCCCAATGCAACAATGAATAAATCACTATATACAGGTCCATCACTTCTCAATTCACTCAGCTTTAACTTCACTTCCTTCACGTACATTTCACCAACATTCACGTCTTTGTTTTTTTCTATGAACTTTAGCAAAAATGCTTGGTTTTTACTTGTTTTTACTCTCCCTATGGTAAGGTGAGGTGTGAATGATTTTTCACCCATATTAATGTTTTTGTTCACACTTTTCATTAATTTTATAAGTTCATCTTCACCTTCTTTCACACCCACCCACAATGTTCGTATATTATCTTCACGCCCAAAATATCCCAAACACCCGATTTTTATAGGAAATTCCTTCTCGCATTTAATTCTTTCAAGTGCCACTTTTATCGTGTCAACTTCATTTTCATTCAAATCGCCTAGAAAATTAATCGTGTAGTGGAGATTATCGGGCCCGACAAACTTCACGTTAATGCCTAATTGTCTTATGGCCTCCTGTAGTTCGCTTATTTTGCATCTAAGTTCAGGTTTCAAATCAACAGCTATGAAACACCTCATAAAAATTCTATATGAGATGGTGATATAAATTTATTTATCCACTAGAATTTTCAAGCAAAACCTAAAATATTGATGTAAATAAAAGTTTCACGTATTTTATATCAACTTCACGAAAAGCTTTTAAACCCTTTTGCGAATTATATGAAATCATGAATCTGAAAATGAACTTGGATGAAAAATACATGAAGATGTTCAAGTGGAATGAAAACCCGTTCAATTTCAAGATAATGCCTGATCTCTTCGTGGGTCATGGAAAAGAAATGGAAAAATTGGCATCAGGCCTAAAAAGCGAAGACAAAATGTCTTTGCTTATCGGTCCTACTGGGTCGGGCAAAACAACACTGCTAAAATTTCTATCAAAAGAATTTGAAAATGAAAGAAAAATATTCTATCTTTCAAAACCTCCGAGTAACCCCGATGACTGGGTTAAGATATTCACGAACTTCATGGGATCAGGAATATTAGAAAGACTATTTTCACGCAGAGATGAAGTTAACATATATAATCTCAGCGAATGGGTGAACAAGAGGATGAAGAACAGAAAGATGATACTGTTCGTGGATGAAAGCCATGAAGCAAGCACAGAAACCCTCGAATGGCTGAGAACATTAACAGATCAGATAGATAATCTAACCGTTGTGATTGCGGGCTTACCTATCTTGGAATCAATTTTAAGGGACAGACTCGAAACTTTCATAAGAAGAATGAGCATGAAGATAGAACTCACCAACCTCACAAGGACCGAGACTAGGGAACTTATAAAGAAAAGAATAGAATGGGTCGGAGGCGAGGACATAAAACCGTTCACTTCAGAAACCATAGAGGAAATATACGATAAAAGCGGCGGCTTCCCGAGAGAAGTTATAAGAATCTGCAATGATCTTGTTCAAAAGGCCATGGAAAATAACATTTCTACAATAGACTCCAGTTTTCTAAGCGAGTCCGATTTTTCCAGTGTCGTTCATCATTCGCCAAAAAGAATTTCTGTCGGCTCTATTGATTCATTGCCTTCAAAGCAGAAACATATAATCGAGATACTTTGGAAATATGGCGAGCTCACACCAACGGAAATCGTGGAAAAAATGGACATGGACGACTACAAAAGCAAGGACAACGCCATACGTTCAATAAACAATATACTCAAGAGGCTCGTTAAAGACGGCACTATTATAAGAAAAAGACGTGGAAAAAGCTACATGTATGTGCTATCCGACAAAATAAGAACGCTTATGGTGCACGCATAGATTTTTAAATAGCCTGTTTTCATAATATAAATATCACTATCGGGAGGGTTTTTTATGGCAGAAGAAAGGGTAAGAAGCAGGGACCTTATAGGCAAGATCCTGATTTCAGAAGAAAGCGGAAAGAAATTTGGCGTCGTTGGCGATTTGGATTACATAGTAGAATCTGGGGAACTGATCAACCTTGTTTTAGTCCAGCCGACAAAGCATGCGGGCGAACTTAACCTGCAGGAAGATGATAAAGGAAGGACGCTAGTCCCGTTTTCGGCTGTGAAATCAGTTGGCGACTTCGTAATAGTTTCTGAAAAAGACATAATTTAGATTTTTTTCCGTTTGTTTTATTATTTTTTGTTCCTTTTAGTTTTAAATTTGACCCCGTCAAATATATAATCATGCTAGCAAGGGACTATTACAAAAACACGGTAAAAAACGTTATACAGATCTTCAGTCTGCTTAAAGAAGCGGATGAAAGAAATGAACTTCTTACAATCTCAAAAATATCCAGGATTACGGGACTTCACAAGTGGACGGTATCACGAACCATTGACATTTATATGTCGCCCTATGTCGAAATAACCGTTCCTGAAGGTTTCGATGATGTCGGCCTTAAAATTAAATTCGTACGCCTGAAGAATAAAAACATGACAAGGGAGCATGTTTTGAGGTTTCTGACGCTCAGAAGTCTCACTTTTTAGAACCCTCTTCCACATCCCTCACGCCTTCAAGCAAAACCCTGAAGACAGTTTCACCTTCGGGCAGGTTCGGCGAATCTATCAGTTTAGCTATTCTCTTGTCTTCCTTCGACTTTCTGAGATAGATTCTGTATGTTGCCTGATGGCCGACGATATGTCCGCCAATAGGAGCGGTAGGGTCGCCGAAAAGGACGTCAGGCCTCGACATGACTTGATTGGTCACGTAAATGGCAAGGTTGTAGACATCTGCAAGCTTCTGAAGCTTGTGCATGTGCCTGTTCAGCTTCTGTTGGCGGTCGGCCAGCATGCCTCGACCGGTATAATCCGATCTGAAAGCCGAAGTGAGTGAGTCAACCACTATCAGCTTCACATTCTCCTTCTTTATCACTTCTTCGGCCTTTTCAAGTAGCAGCACCTGATGATCTGAGTTGTACGCCCTTGCAACGAAGATGTTTTCAAGTATTTTGTCAGCATCGAGACCCAGCCCCTCCGCCATCTGCTTTATCCTCTCTGGCCTGAAAGTCTGCTCGGTGTCTATGAATATGGCCTTGCCCTCAAGCCCGCCTTGCTCTTTCGGAAGTTGTACTGAAACCGAGAGCTGATGCGCGAGCTGAGACTTTCCTGAGCCGTAAGCGCCATACATCTCGGTTATGGCCTGGGTTTCTATACCTCCTCCGAGGAGCTTGTTAAGTTCTTTTGAGCATGTGGTTATCTTCCCCAAATTTTCCCTCTTTATGAGAACATCTTTGGCAGTTTCAAAGCCCATTTTGAGCTTCTGCCTGGCGGCGGCTATTATTTTGTTAGCAGTATCAACCCCTATACCTGTCGCTGCAACTAGTTCGCCTGCCGAAGCGGCTGCAATAGCCATTAAATTATCATAACCTGCCTCCAGAAACTTATCAAGAGTTTTTTCTCCTACGCCTGGAAGATTTTCTATATCCTTATTCGCATCCGTTTCTTTTGCCATATCAACACCTCACCTGGGGCTTTATTATTCACTTCGTGTTTTTAATCCTTAATCCCTCTATCCTTTGAACCATTTTTTCAGCTTCCTTTTTGGGATTGACATCCTCGACGCTGTTAGCAACGAGTTCCATCTTTTCAGTGAACTGGTTTTTCTTTATTTTGCCCCTTATTATGAATTCCTTGCCAAGCTTTATTTGATCATAAATAGTCAATGAATCCTTGTTTTCAGAAGCAATCTTTCTTAACAATTCCATGCCAGTACCGAAAACCTTCTCTGCCATGTCCCTGAAGAAAACCACACGTATGTTGCCTGAGCCGTCGTCTATCACACCAGAAAGCACGAGATTGTATTTGGCCTCAACCTTTCCATGATCCCTACATTTCCACGCGTCCCCGTCTTTCTCGAGGCGCGAATCGCATCTGGGGCAAACCTCGAAAAACGGGTTTCTTTTGAAGACCTGGACCAGTGAGGCCTTGACTTCGCTGTATTCCTCCTCTTTCAGGTTTGCGATGCTTTTGAGGTTCACTACTTCGAAATCTTTTCTTATGGTGTTTACTTCCGGAATTTTTTCATCGGATTTGCTGATTCTTCCCATTCTTCCAAGGCGGATTTCAGTATCGCCACGGCCGTTTTCTTTGACATAACCATTCCTTATGTTTATGACCTCGTTCTCATTCAGGTCGAGTTTTTCCACGAGTTCTGTTTCAGCGTCCCATAATGAAAGCCTCAGCACGCCGGTTTCGTCTCCCAGGGTGACGTTTATGACCCCCTTCATCCTGCCGTCGCGCTCGAAATCCTTCCTCGCAGATACTCTTATGATCCTGCCTGTGACATCGACAGATCTCATTCCAGGTACAACATTCTTTATTTTGAGAAGCCGCTTTGGCGACTCCTTCAGCAGGTTTACCCCCAGTTCCTTGCCGACTATGTAAGCCGCCCCTTCCGGTGAAACAAGGCCCGACAATTCCAGCTGTTTGTCTTCTATCTTCTGGTTCACATCATCTTCACTCAGGCCGGAAGCCTTCGCGATTTCCTTCACCATTTCTTTCATCGAGAACATAATAACCCTGAATAAAGATTGAGAATTAATTATAAATGTTTATGTTTAAACATTTACTCTATTACCTTCAGGCCGGTATACGATTCGACTATCTTCTTTGCCTCTTTCGCCTTGGTTTTGAAAGGTGGAATGTCTTTTTCCACCCACTCGTTTATTATCGCTGGCTCTTTGTAGTAAAGGTTGATCAACTTTGCAACCTCTTCGAAATTGGTGATGCCGAATTTTCTCATCCATTCAAGTATTTTTTGCCTTTTGCCCAGCTCCTTTATCATTTCGTCGTAGGTCACGCCTTTCTCGAATGCCATTTTCTTGAGAAGATAAGATTCTTCTAGATTCGCTGAGTACGTGTCTGAGGACGGGCTCCACGCGAAGACCTTTATGGTATGCGGCGTGCCGGTTTTTGGGTCTATGGATTCTATCTCGTCTATCTCCTTCACGCGCCTTGCTGATTTGCCCCTTTCCTTCGCATGTATCATTATAACGATGAGGTCGAGTGTTTCTATGAGCGTTGGCGAGAGCTCTATGGGCGGCATCTCCAGACGCTTTATAACGTCATCGACTGAACCAGCGTGGATTGTTCCCATCGATGAATGGCCGCTCGCCATGCCTTGGAACATTACGTACGCTTCCTTACCTCTCACCTCTCCAACTATCACGTAATCGGGGTTCTGCCTGAATGACTCTTTGAGCAGTTCAAAAAGCGTGACTTCGCCGTATTTCTCCCCGCCGATTTCAGGCACACCGTAGCCGACCCTTGATACGCTCGGTATCCAGTTCTCGTGCTGGAGGTTTAGCTCGCGTGTGTCCTCTATGGAAACGATTTTGTCTTCTGGCGGAATGAACATGCTCATCACATTCAGGAAGGTAGTCTTGCCGGTTGAAACTCCGCCGCATATCAGACTCGAAGCCCTTGATTCTACCATGAGCCACAAATATGCCATGACTTCTGAAGACGCGGTATTGAAATTTATCACATCGATCGGAGAGAAAGGCTCGACCCTGAACTTCCTTATCGAGAAAGTCGGGCCTTTTGTCGTCACGTCTTTGGCCAGCGTGGCCTGCACTCTGGATCCGTCGGGCAGCGAGCCGTCGAGAAGGGGTTTCGCGTAAGATATATACCTGCCGCTGCGTTCCGCCAGCTTTATGACGAAATTATTCAGATAGCCACTGTCATCGAAAACCAAGTTAGTTTCAATGGAGCCAAACTTCCTGTGAACAATGAAAACCGGCATACTCAGACCGGGGCAACCTATATCCTCTATGTAAGGGTCGTGAAGCAGCCCTTCGATTTCATTGAAGCCCACGAAATCCCTGTATATATAATACGTAATTTTAACATAAGATTCGGTTGGCAGCGATATGTTCTCGTCCTGCAGGATTTTTTTCAGTTTTTCCTGTATGTAATCAAAAACCCTGTCTTCCGCTTTCACTGCCGATAGCTCTACGTCTATTATTTCCAGTAAATCTTTCTTCACAGTCTCAAGAATTTCCTTTTCAGCCTTTGACAGCGAAGGCTCTATAACATCGTACATGAGACCTTTCTTTTTTTGGTCCCATCTCACGTGCGCATAAACGAAAGGTTCAAGCAGTGGATATTGTATGTCGATTTCTGTCGCTTTCTTCAGAGAAGGAAAAATTATCAGGTTTTTAGGTTCCTTTATTTCAACTTTGGGATATTCTGCTTCGCCTATTTTTTTTATCCTGTCTATTTTATCTCTCAGCAATCCCCTCAAACCCATGTAGCACCGCTATCTCTTCTTCTTAATTATTCTCCTGTGTCTTGCGCATGAAGGGCATGCATAAATTTTCGTTGAGAAGAGCGACAAATTCCTCCGTCCAAGATCCTTCTTGAGCGACGGATCGGTAATGGAAAAGCCCCTGTAGACGGCGAACGTTTTGTATTTCGGGACGATTTTTCCGCAAAAACCGCACGTTGTAGTAGTTTCCCTTCCCCTTCCTTTGTTGTGATGCCATCCTCTTTTGTAGAATTGCTTGCTGCTCATTTATCCACCTGCCTTCAACATTAATATATTTAATATTGACCCTATATAAGAAAAACTATTTTAAATATTAATAACGCATGATAGTTCTGTGGAGTCGATGGTTATGAAAGACAAGATGAAACAAGTTGCCGCATACGAGTGGGAGCTCGACAAAAACGTCAGACCCAAGATGAATGTCAAAGCAAAAATAATAGGCAACAAACAAGTCATCGGCGGCCTCGAAAATGCTGCCATCGAGCAACTGACGAATGTTGCATGCCTTCCGGGCGTGGTGGAGCCGGTCATCGGCCTTCCGGACATGCACTGGGGTTACGGCCTTCCAATGGGCGCTGTCAGCGCTTTCGACGTCGATGAGGGCATAATTTCATCTGGCCTCTGTGGCTTTGACATAAACTGCGGGGTCAACTCGATAAGAACAAGCCTTACTTATGATGAAGTAAAGCCTAAACTCAATGAACTCATATCAGCCCTTTTCAAGGCCATACCGTGTGGTGTCGGCGCTCACGGCAGGCTTAAGCTGAACAACGACCAACTCTGCCAGGTTCTAACCCGTGGTGTGAACTGGGCTATCGAAAATGGCTACGGCGTCGCTAAAGACAGAGAGCACATGGAAGAGAACGGCTGCATGGGCGGCGGCGATCCGCACAAGGTTTCCGACCTAGCCAGAAAGCGCGGCCTTGAGCAGCTGGGAACACTCGGCGCCGGAAATCACTTTCTCGAAATCCAGAAAGTTTCTGACATATATGACAAGGCCACCGCCGGCAAATGGGGCATCGAAAAGCCGGACCAGGTGCTCATAATGCTGCACTGCGGCTCGCGCGGTCTCGGACACCAGGTCGCGACCGATTACCTGAAGATACAGGAGAAGGCCGTCGACAAATACAAAATATGGCTTCCGGACAGGCAGCTGGCATGCGCTCCGGCAAAAACGCCTGAAGCGCTGGATTATTTTTCCGCCATGAAATGCGCGGTGAATTACTCGTTCACTAATCGTTTGGTCATGACGCAATGGATACGCGAGACGTTCGAAAAAGTCTTCAGCCGCGACTGGGAATCAATGGGCATGCACACGGTTTACGGCCTGTGCCATAATGTCGTGAAACTGGAAGAGCACAAAATAGACGGCGAGAAGCGCAAGGTTTACGTTCACAGAAAAGGGTCGACACGCAGCTTCCCGGGCGACCCGGTGCTTATCGCAGGTACCATGGGAACATCCAGTTACATTTTAAAAGGCACGGAAAAATCGCTAGAAAAGACTTTCGGTTCCACAGTCCACGGCGCCGGCAGGGCGATGTCAAGAAATGATGCGATAAAGAAGTTCTGGGGCGGCAAGGTCAAGGACGACTTGGCAAAGAAAGGCATAATCGCACAATCGACTAACCCGTCTGTTCTTGCTGAAGAAGCGCCAGGCGCATACAAGAACGTCGATGACGTCATAAAAAGTGTGCATGGCATCGGTATCTCGCTAAAGGTCGCGAAGGTGCTTCCTATAGGTGTGTGCAAGGGCTGAAAAAGCAAGAACGCAAAACAATAGAATCAGATGTCAAGGCTCACAGTCGCCTTGAAACCTTTTTTGACCTTTTCTATATTGAACTTATAATAGGTCACTGCTTTGACAAGTGTGCCGCCCTTACTTGGATCCGAACCCTCGCCATAACATTTGACTGTCAGGTGCTTCTCGCTGATTTTCTTCACCTCGAACTTCGAGAAAAAAATGTTCTCTATGTCAACCATTTCTATGAGCTTCTGCAACCAGTTGAACAGCAGGTCTTTTTCATCCTCGCCGGCGACTTCAATTTCCTTAGAAAGCAGAGGCTCGACTTTCTTCACCTGGCATATGACGCCCATGAGGGCAAGGCCTGCGTTTTCGAATAGCTCCTTCTTGTCCCTGCCATAAGCTTCGAAAACGACGTCCGAAGTCAAATCCCTAACGAACCTAAATTTCATAAGGAAATTACAATTAAGTTAAATAAAAACAAATGCCAGGGTCTGTTTTAATCTAGAATGACTTGAAGCCTAGTCCCTGTATGTCATAGCGACTTATAAGGTCCTGCGCCCCCCTGCACTGGAGAGACTGAACCGCGACCTGCTTGAGCGTTTCGTCTGTTTGTATCGTCACAGTCTTTATATCCTGGTAAGATATGTTCATCGTTTCAAATTTTTCTGATGTCACAGTTTCGTTGTTGTACGTAAATCTTACCGAAAATCCGCTCAAAGGAACGTCACCCGTATTGAAAAGTGCAAGCGTCAGCATCTGCGTCGTGTTGTCGTAATACGCCCTTTGTATGAGCAGCTGCGCCTTCGAGCAGAACTGCAGCTCCGAACGGCTCTGCGTGACGAACTGCGTGGCCCAGCCTGCAAGAATACCTGCCACCACCATGGTGAAAGCTATCAACATTATGACCGAAATCAATGCAGATATACCCTTTCTCATTCCCATCACTCCTTTGTTATGGTTCTGGTCTCGGCCGAAAATGCCGGGCACGCACCATTTAACACTTTTATTATGTCTAAACTCCTGCCCAAGCCCGACTCGTAGTCAGTATCCATAGACAATATTATTATTGCGGATCTCTGCTGCTTGAGCGGTCCGGACTGCGTTATGTTCGGGCTTATTTTAAATTTGGTGTCAGTAGAGTTATAAAACATGACATCCGTTCCGTTCATTACCTGAACGCCGAAGCCATACACATCGACGTTGCCGATATTGGTAATTTCTATGGTCATGGTTTCCGCGGAAAGCGAATAGGACACAGAATCAATTTTGTAGTTGGTGCTGGTTGCGCACGCACTGCTGATGTCCTGCGTCTTGTTGCCAATCCAATGCGTTATCCATGAAGACATCATCACACCGATTGCAACTGTTATTCCTATAAGAAGTACGCTGGCTATCACCGGCGATATACCTTTCATGCCCATATATATACCTTGGGTCGCGCCTAATATATATTTTTAAATTAAAAAGAACAAGAACATTAATCTAGTTTGAGGGTGAGATTTATGAAGAAGAATGTTTACTTTTTCGGCGGAGGAAAAGCTGACGGGAACGAGAAGATGAAAGAGCTGCTGGGAGGCAAGGGAGCCAACCTTGCTGAGATGGCGGACCACAAGGACCTGAAGCTTCCGGTCCCGCCGGGTTTCACTATAACGACCGAGGTCTGCACATATTATTACAAGTACAACGGAAAATACCCGAAGGAGCTGAAAGCGGAAGTCGAGAAGGCAATCAGGAGAATCGAGGCGCTTATGGGCAGGAAATTCGGCGACCTGGACAATCCGCTTCTAGTTTCCGTGCGTTCTGGTGCGCGCAAGTCGATGCCTGGTATGATGGAAACCGTGCTTAACGTCGGTCTCACGACAAAAACGATTCCCGGCATGATAAAGCAGAATGGCGGCAACGAGCGCTTCGTTTACGACGCGTATCGCCGTCTGATAATGATGTATTCAGACGTCGTCATGGAGAAGGCAGCGGGCGTAGAGCCGAAAAACGAAGAATCCGGAATACGCAAGCAACTGGAAAAAATAATGAGCAAGATGAAGGACGACAGGGGCTGCAAGAGCGATACAGACCTTCTCGCAGAAGACCTCAAAAAGCTCTGCTCGCTCTTCAAGGCGAAGATAAAGGAGACCCTTAAGAAAGAATTCCCTGACGAACCGAGCGAGCAGCTGTGGGGCGGCATAGGAGCCGTATTCGCTTCGTGGAACGGCAAGCGTGCCGTGAGTTACCGTCGCATCGAAGGAATACCGGATGAATGGGGCACCGCCGTCAACGTGCAGAGCATGGTCTTCGGCAACATGGGCAATGATTCGGCGACTGGTGTGGCTTTCACGCGAAATCCCGGTAATGGAGAGAACGATTTCTACGGAGAATACCTGATAAACGCGCAGGGCGAGGACGTCGTCGCGGGCATACGCACGCCCGCTCCCATAAATGAATATTCCAAGTCGGAGCACAACAAGACGCTGGTCACCCTCGAGAAGGCGATGCCTAAACTTTACAGGGAGCTGTATGCTTATCAGAAAAGGCTCGAGAAGCACTACCGCGACATGCAGGACATAGAATTCACCATAGAGCGCGATAAACTTTACATGCTGCAGTGCCGCATAGGCAAGCGCAACGGTCCGGCCGCGGTACGCATGGCCATGGACATGCTGAAAGAGCGGATGATAACGAAAGAGGAAGCCATAATGCGCGTGACGCCGTCTCAGCTTGATGAGCTGCTTCACCCTGTTATTGACCCAAAGGTCGAGGCTCTTACCAAGGTGCTGGCCAAGGGCCTGCCAGCCGGACCTGGCGGAGCAACGGGTCAAATCGTTTTCAGCGCCAAGGACGCCGTTGAGTGGAACAAACAGGGCAAGAAAGTCATTCTTGTGCGCGAAGAGACGAATCCAGAAGACGTCGAGGGCATGCGTGCCGCTCAGGCGATTCTTACCGCCCGCGGCGGTATGACGTCACATGCGGCACTGGTTGCGCGCGGCTGGGGCAAATGCTGCGTAGTCGGTGCCGGCGCGATGCATGTGATTGTCGAAAAGAAAGAAATCCATGTTGAAGGAAAAAAGCTTATGGAAGGCGACTGGGTAACACTCAACGGTACCAAGGGCAATATGTATGCCGGCAAGCTTCCCATGATAGATGCCATGAAAGAGAACAAGCCCCTGAACGACTTCCTAAAACTCTGCGATTCAGTCAGGACGCTCGGCATCCGCACTAATGCCGATACACCGGAAGATGCAGCGAAAGCCAGGCAGTTCGGCGCCGAGGGTATCGGACTTTTCAGGACTGAGCACATGTTTTACGGCAAGAATTCAGAGGAGCCGCTTTTCAGGTTGCGCAAGATGATAGTTTCGAAAACCGAGGGTGAAAGGCGAAAAGCGCTCGAAGAGCTTTTCCCGTATGTCAAGAAAGACATAAAAGGAACGCTTCTGGCGATGGACGGCTTCCCGGTCGTCATACGCCTGCTTGATCCGCCTCTTCACGAATTCGTGCCTAGGGATGCGGAAAAGCTGAAACAACTGGCAAATGACCTTGGTATATCCGCTGAAGAGTTGGAAGAGAGGGCGGAAAATCTGCACGAATCCAATCCCATGATGGGACACCGCGGCGTGCGTCTTGGCATAACTTATCCGGAAGTTTCCGAGATGCAGATAAGAGCGGTGTTCGAGGCTGCGGCCGAACTTATGCGTGAGGGAAAGAAACCATGGCCTGAAATAATGATCCCGGTAGTATGCGACGTGAAGGAATTGAAAAACCAGATGGACATTTTCAGGAAAATTTATGGCGAGGTTCTGGCCAAATACAAGCTAAATGGTATAAAGCACATGTTTGGCACGATGATAGAGATTCCGCGTGCCTCAATAGTTGCCGGCAAGGTAGCACAGATTGCTGAGTTTTTTTCTTTCGGTACCAATGATCTGACGCAGATGGGCTTCGGCTTTTCCCGCGACGACATAGGAAGCTTCCTGCAGGACTACATAAAAAAGCAGATACTACCGGAGGATCCGTTCCAGACCATTGACCAGGAAGGAGTCGGCGAGCTGATAAAAATGGGCATCGAGCGTGGGCGTAAGACGCGAAAGAACCTAGAAGTGGGTATATGCGGCGAGCATGGCGGCGACCCGAGATCAATAGAGTTCTGTCACAACGTGAAAATGGATTACGTCAGCTGCTCGCCTTTCAGGGTGCCTATCGCAAGACTCGCGGCAGCCCAGGCAAAGATAAAGGAAAAATCAAAAAAATAGCTGTATTTCCGCCGACTGATATAATCTAAAACACGCTTAAAAATCTTCGGCTGCCAATATAATCGGGGTGTTTTCGATGATAAGAGTAAAAGACGTAATGAAAAAGCACGTTGTAACAGTCGACCCTAAAATGAACATGTCAACGATAGCCAAGATACTCACCAACAACAAGATAGGATGCGTAGTCATAGTCAGCGAAAACAAACCTATAGGTTTGATCACGACGAATGACATAGTCACGGTCGTCGCCAGAGACAAGGACCTAAAAAAGGTAAAGGCGGGCGAATTCTGGAAAGGCATGAAAAGACCTTTCATCACCATTTCCCCGGACGAAAGCATGATGAAAGTTGCCAAGAAAATGCTCAAAACCGGATACAAGAGGTTCCCCGTCGTCGAGGATAACCACCTAGAAGGCATAGTTTCAACAAAGGAAGTCCTTATAGTTTCCCCTGAACTAATAGAAATACTTTCCGAGAGGCTTAAGGCAAGGGCGGATATAGTCGCGAAACCAAACCAGGTCATTTCAGGTATCTGCGAAAAATGCTCTGAATATTCAGATGAGCTCAGGAACGTCGACGGCAGATGGATATGCTCTGACTGCAGGTAGCGCGTGAAAAATGTTGTTGATTTCTTTAAAAACCTGTTAAAACTATAACATTAAACACGGACCTGTAGCTCAGTTGGATAGAGCAGTAGCCTCCTAAGCTAAAGGTCGGGGGTTCGAATAAACCCTTTTCCGCTTCGCGCAAAACGTTTATGGAAAAGTTCGGAAATCCCCCCAGGTCCGTTAACATTTTTCAGATTTTTGGAAATGAAGATAGATTTATAACTTTTCGAAGACAAAACTATAAACATGACCAGAATAATAGCAATTTCTTCTGGCAAAGGTGGCGTTGGCAAAACGACGCTCGTTGCGAACCTTGCTGCGGCGCTTGCGCAATACGGTAAGTCAGTAGTTGCGCTGGATGCAAACCTGACCACGTCCAACCTCGCTTTGCACCTCGGCATGCATCTTTACCCCAAGACTATACATGATGTTTTCGAGGGGAGGGCTAGGGTTCAAGACGTCATATATTCGCATAAGACCGGCTTCAAAGTAGTACCCGCCGATATTTCCCTCAGAAAGCCAAAAAACATAAAATCCCACCACTACATCGATGTCCTCTACAAACTTCTTGAGGGTCACGATTTCATACTAATAGACTCTCCTGCGGGCTTGGGTAGGGATTCAATTGCGGCAATAGAGGCCGCTGACGAACTAATAACAGTTACCAATCCCGAGCTGCCTGCAGTTACCGACGCACTTAAGCTAACCATGCTGGCACATAAATATTCAACTCACAATCTTGGCATTGTTCTGAACCGTATAAGGGGGGAGACACATGAAATCCCATCTGAACACATAGAAAAGATGATTGGCCTCCCCATAATAGGTAAGATTCCAGAAGACAGGGAAGTGAGGAAAGCAATCGCTTTGAAAGAACCGGTTGTAGTTTATAATCCAAGGTCGCCGGCATCACAGCATATAAGGGCGATAGCAGCGAGCCTCATAGGCGAAACTTACGAACCGAAAATACCACTTAGCTATCGCCTGTTCAACTGGTTATCAACAAGATGAATAAACTATTTCTTAATCACGTCAAGTATCTCGCTTAGATTTATTTCGAATGAGCACACAGGCTGCTCTATACCGAAGTTGCTCAGGACTCTGGGATGCATTTCTCCCAGGTAGGCGATTTCCCTGTCTTTTGCGTAAATAATGCCAGTCCTACCTAGTATGAAAGAGCTGTGCTCAGATTCTTCTATTACGTATTCGAGACCCAGCGTTCTCATCAAGAAATCGAAGTACTGTTTGGCTTTCGTGAAATTCGCTTCCGAACCCGCGTAGGCCCACGCAAGCATGACGGGGTTTCTCGATCTCGTTTGAGCTTTCGCGTCAGGTATGACAACTTCGCCCATTTCGAATATGTTCTGCGGGTATTCCTTATTGGTATTATTCGACAGAAACTCCATGAGAGAAGGCGTTATCCATGTCCTGAAAACGCACCAGTTCTTGGAAACAGGGTTTTCTATTTCCACGGTTTTCAACGCACCAATATTCATTTTTTTTACAAGATTATCCATGTTGGTGAGCGTGTATGAAAGAATTTCCTGTGCGCCGAGGCCAACCATTATATCGGCGATTTTTTTCGAAAATAAGTTCATTTCGGTAAGTTTACCAATGCTTGCAATTCTTGGCATCAGCGGTTCAATGTTGTTATAACCGTAAGAAATCATGACGTCTTCTATCACATCGACTTCGTGCAGCACATCCTGCCTGTATGATGGAACAAAAACCTCGAGCTTATCGCCGCTGATTTTAGCGCCGTATCTCGCTTTAAGCAAAAGCCGCCTGATATCGTCCGCTTTAATGTCAAGTCCAGAAAGCTTCTTCACGTTTTCCGTATAGACATTTATTTTCTTTGGTGTGAAATCAGGAGTCTGAATCTTACCGTTCGGATATATAACGTCAACCGTTTCGACTTTACCTCCCCTGTCTGCGAGCGCTGATACCATTATATTTAGCGCGGGCATCAAGAACTTCATATTGAAGCCTGAGCATTCTATGAAAACATCTTTCGTGTCTTTCGTGACCTTACCACTGAAATCGGAATTTATTATCGGTGGCATGGAAAGCACATGATCCATCGAGTCTATGAAAATTGGGTACTTTTTGGAGCCACTAAGCAGATGGGCATATTCCTTGCCTTTGGGATGCTGCTCCAGTATCTCTTTAAGACTAAGCTCGTTGTTGAAATCAAGTGGTACAAATTTTATTTCTTCCGGAGAATATGCCCTGAAGTAAACCGGCGGAGAAATTTTGTTGTAATCGTAAACTCCGAGGGCGACCTCTTTTCTCTTCCTGCCGAAGGTGTCGCATATCTTCTCCTGCAATTGTATCATTTGGAAAAGGACGTCGTCATCTATTTTCAGGCCCTTCACAACCGCGCACACGGTTTTTGGTCTCACGTTTTGCATGCTTTTTTCAACTATTACCTTCAGGCCGGATTTTTTCACCGGGAATTTTGCAAGGCCGCTCTCTTTGGTGTAACGGGTCCTCAACTCTCTGGCTATGCCTTCCGCTGACCACAAATCTGGCCTGTTGTTGTCCGCTATTTCCAGTTTTAATTTATCGCCTTCGGAAGATTCGACTTCCCCTTTCACATATTGCAGCGCCTTTTGCAGTTCGCTTAGCAACAACTTTTTGCCTGCAAGTTTTCCGATATCCTTCAGTGAAATTTCTATAGTCGGCATCAAAACACCTTCTCCGCCTTTCTCAGGAAATCAATATCATTTGAAAATATATCGCGTATGTCTTTCACACCAAGTTTTAGCATCGCCAGCCTGTCGATGCCGAAGCCCCACGCTATTACCGGTTCCTTCACACCAAGCGGCAGCGTAAGTTCAGGCCTGAACACACCAGCTCCCGCCAATTCCATCCAGCCAAGCTTAGGATGTTTTGCCGCAACCTGGACCGAAGGTTCTGTGAAAGGAAAATAATCCGGGAAGAACTTAATTTCATCTATTCCCGTTATTTCAAAAATGAATTGTTTCAGTAGCCCAAGCAGATGGCGGAATGTGAGATTTTTGTCTGCCACGAAACCTCCGAGCTGACTGAACTCGACACCATGTGTCGCGTCTATAACGTCTGGCCTGTAGCAGCGCACGAGACTGAAATACTTGCCGGGGATTTCGACGCCTTTTGCTAGGAATCTGGGCGATATCGCGGTGTCATGCGCCCTTGGCATGAGACGAGAAGCGATTTTCGGATCCCATTTGTAGTTCCAGCCGGTCGAGCCACCAACACCCTTTTCATGCGCTTTCTTTACCGAAAGCACAACTCTTTTTTCGGGAAGCGTGCCATATTTCGGTTCCTTTATTCTGTAAGTCGCGCTCCAGTCCCTTGCGGGGTGGTTCTGCGGCTGAAAAAGTGCATCGAAGTTGAAAAACTCCAGTTCTATTATTGGGCCATACATTTCGCTGAAACCGAGCGAAACCAGTTTCTCTCTCACATCCTGCAGGAATTCGCTGTAAGGCTGGCGCTTGCCGGGGTTTATTTTCGGGACGTTGGTCTTTATATCATATCGTCTGAACTTCTTGCCTTGCCATGTTTTTTCCTTTAGTATTTGTGGCGTGAGGCTTTCAATAAGATCAATTTTTATTTTCTTGGAACTGCTCACGATTTTTTTACCGATATCTGTAATTTCAATAAACTTCAGCTTTGTAACGTCCTTTACAACTATATCCTTTCTCTTGGACAGTCTGGTTAAAATGGACCTTTCTTCTCCATTAAGATCATCAAAATTCCTTGGCAGGTTCTTTAGAAACGCTTCTTCCGGGAAGCCTTCTTTCAAAATGCGCTCCCTCTCGCTTGTCGGCTCTACTTCATTGCCAATTATTGAAATGGCGTACCTTGCTTTGAGCAGGCCCATGCATATTCTTATTTCATTGTCATCCAGACCGGTGACTTTTTTGAGCGCATCCATGGTCATCTTGCCGCTGAGCGCTTCAAGAAATCTTTTTTCAGGCAGGCCTTCCTTTGCATAGCGCCTGCCATTTTCACCAAGAACTGTCATGTCTTTGGCAGAAGAAGTTATTTTTATCATGCCTTTGTTTTCAAGCCACTGCAGGGCTCGCATTACCTCTATATCCTTGAGCTTCGCCTCCTTGGCTATCGTCCGTAGTTCAACTCCATTCCTTAGAAATGGCAGCACACTCCTTTCCGTGGGGCTTAGCGATTCTAGAACTTTCAGTAAATCCATAAATAATAATGACGTTCCGTTTTTATACGTTTTTATAATTTGAGGTCACAAATTTTTATCATGGACACAAATGAATACAATAAAAAATTTTATTCGAACATTTTCGGCAGGGAAGCCGATAGATACTATAAAATCCAGGAAAGAAAGATAAAAATAGTCCTGAGTTTTCTGGAAAATCGAGAAAAAAGCAGGATTCTTGACATTGGTTGTGCTGACGGTTTCATTTCATCCGTAATAGCGAAGGAAACCGGAGCCAAAGTATACGGCATTGACATAAGCAAGACCTCAATTTCAAAAGCGATAAAAAAAGGCATAGAGGCTAAAGTAGTCAACGTGGATAAGGAAAAATTTCCCTTTAAGGACAACAGCTTTGACGCTATTTTCTGCGGTGATGTTCTCGAACACGTTTATGACACTGAATCCGTTCTCCGTGGCATTAACAGGATCCTTAAAAAAGAAGGCTATGTAATTATTTCAGTACCAAATATTGCCTCATGGTATAATCGCGGCTTTCTTTTCCTTGGTTTTATGCCAACATGGGTAGAGTCTTCACTCAGAACATACACAGGCAATCCATTCATAAAGGAAGGAGTAGGACATATACACGCGTTCACCAAGCGATCACTCAACGATCTGCTCGAGATTAACGGTTTCAGGGTTGAGAGGTCCAAAGGCAGTCCAGTTCTTGCCGACGGCTCAAGAAAAAAATGGGAAGAAAAAATATGGAACGCCGTAGATTCGACGTTCGCCAGAAAAACGACGCTGGCCTCGACTATAATAATAAAGGCCAGAAAAGTGCGTGAAATGAATAAAAACGAGGAGCGCCTAAAAATTTAATTACGTGGTCCGCATGAATGCAAAAAAATTTTTCTTCAACAGCATAACCATAAGCCTCCCGAAAAACATAGTACAATTCCTGCTTGGTATAATACTTTTCTGGTTCTTCATCAGGATTCCGGACATAAACATAACTCTTCTTTCGATGTTCGCCTTCCTCACGGCGTACTCTGCCGTTTACGTTTATAATGACATAGTGGATTACGAGGAAGATGTTAAGGACAGTGAAAAAAGAAAGTGGAAGTTGGTAGCCGGAAACATGATAAGCCTCAAGTGGGCAAAAACACTACTGGTTTTATTCATTGTTTCGGGGCTTGGCATTTCTCTCATCATAAGCAAATGGTTTTTTATCATGGTTGTCGCCATGCTCATCCTCAACTTTCTTCACTCGTCGCCATACACTAAATTCAAAAAAAATCTCAGGAGAACGGCCGTCAACATGACCGCCATAGAATTTCTTAAATATTCATGCGGATGGTTCGCGCTTACTTCGGACATCTCTCAATTCCCGTTCTGGGTAATCCTTGACTTTTCACTCGTTTACATGGCCAGTTATCTCATATACAAATTCAAGTTCAGGGGAAGTGTCATAAAGAGTAATAAAAAAACATTCATTTCGATTGGCATTCTTGGTGCCCTTTCCTATGTAATTTCATTTTTCCAGTATGGTTTTCCACTTAGCATGATTCTCCTAATCGTAATACCTCTGACCATACTGCTGCTGGTGAAGAAGATAGATATAGAATTTCACAGGATAAACAACATGATAATCATAGAATACCTGTTGCTGCCGGTGGTTATAATTTCATTCCTGATACTCATGATACCTTTCGTCGGCCAGGCAAACGAAAACATAGCTCATACTATTGACACATACAAGGAGAATGTCATCAGAGAACTGCCAGATGGCATTAAAAAGCCGGTGGACAACATAAGCAGTGAGCTCGAGAAGTACAAGACCGTAGAAGACATAGCAGAGGAGATAAAAACCGGAATTGAAAATATGACTAACATAACCGTTGATAAATAATCAGAACCTTCTGCCTATTTTTGTAACGAATGTTTTCCAGTGTGGGAGTATGCCTGTTTTTCTGCCTGATATGGTTGCCGTGCCGCTTATCACGGCCTTTAATATGCCAGTCTTACTTTTTTCAGAACTAACCACTGTATAAGCCGAACCGATTTCTGAGGCGAAATGCGAGTCCGACCCGGCTATGCACGGCAGGTCATGCTTTTTAGCGAAAACATATGCATCTTCGTTGAATTTTTCAAGCATGGTTCTCGCATTGAAAACCTCTAATGCATCTATATGTTTCACAATTTTCTCGGCCGCGTTTCCTATACCGCTCCTGAACCTGTCAAACGGGTGAGGTATTATCACCAGTCCGCCCTGCTCCTTTATGAGCCTGCATGTTTTCAGCGGTGACAATCCGCAAGGAACGTCTTTTTTCAGGTTCAGTCCTATGATTTCACCTTCACTTGTCTTTATTTCGGAGCCCACAATCACGATGATGCCCTTTGCTATTTTCTGGACAGCCTTGCCGCCTTCGATTGTGTTGTGGTCGGTAACTGCTATAGCGTCGAGTCCAGCCCTTTTAGCGTATTTCAATATTTCTGCCGGAGAAAGATCGCTGTCTGCTGAGAAGTGCGAATGAATGTGAAAATCAGCTTTCAAAACTCTTTTCGAAGGCATAATATCTTATTAAAAGCGTTCACAATAAATTTATATGTGATTTTATGGACAAGTTTGCACATATTCAGCAGCTTGCGGATCAGAGAGGCTTATTTTTCCCTACAGCCGAGATTCATTCCCCACTTTCCGGATTTCTTGATTTCGGCCATATGGGAACCGTCATGAGGAGAAAAATAGCCGATTTGTGGAGAGCGGAAGTCGTGCGCAAGACTGACTCGCAGGAAATCGATGGCTGCCTAATACTTCCGAAGAAAAATTTCGAGGCATCAGGCCATCTCAAGAACTTTGTCGACCCGCTTGTGCAGTGCAAAAAATGCCATAAGGTTTTCCGTGCCGACAAACTTATAGAGGATGTAAGCGGAAAAAACATACCCGAGGCTATGGAATCCGATGAGTTTAACAACCTCATAGAAAAGCATGCGGTCAAATGCCCGGAATGCAAAGGTTCGCTTGCGAAGGTAATGAAATTCAACATGATGATCGGCGTTTCTATAGGCCCGCTGACCAACGAGAAAAACGCATATCTCAGGCCCGAGACATGCCAGAACATATTTACAGACTTCCTCAAGATATACAAGACCTCGAGAGTCTCGCTGCCGCTCGGCATATCACAGATAGGAAGGTCTTTCCGCAACGAGATATCGCCGCGTCAGGGACTCATACGCTCAAGAGAGTTCACACAAATGGAAACTGAGGTGTTTTTCAACCCCAAAAAAATAAACGAATTGCATGCGTTCGATAAATACAAAGATTTCAAGTTGCGCATGAAACTGGTAGGCAAGGAAACCCATTCCTTTTCGGCCGAGGAAGCCGTCCAGAAGAAAATGGTCTCGGGAAAACTTGTGGCATACTATCTCGCGGTGGCACAGGAATTCATGGAGAGATGCGGTTTCATGCCCGAGGACATACGTTTCCGCGAACTCGAGGAAAACGCAAGGGCGTTCTACTCTAAGGAGACTTGGGATTTAGAGATCAAAACGAGCGTCGGATGGCTCGAAGTCGTGGCATGCAACTACAGGACCGATTATGATATGTCTTCGCATTCAAAAGTTTCCGGAACCGACCTTTCCGTAGTAGAGGATGACGAGAAGTTTGTACCGCACGTTTTCGAGCTGTCCATGGGACTGGACAGAATTTTTTATGCAGTGATGGAAAACTCGATACATGAGCGCGAAGGAAAACCGGTTCTCAAATTCCCTCGCAAACTCTCGCCATTGGATGTCGTGATACTGCCGCTTGTCAGGAAGGATGGCATAGACGAGAAAGCGATCGAAATCAGCGACATGTTAAAAACAAGCTTCGAAACCAAATACG
>Ga0315275_10000795_pt1 | contig 26469 bp, 30 predicted proteins | sample YL17G03_0_MG_FD_205557 | JGI IMG/M metagenome (GOLD analysis project Ga0315275, IMG submission 205557) | Sediment microbial communities from Yellowstone Lake, YNP, Wyoming, USA - YL17G03_0 | ecosystem: Environmental > Aquatic > Freshwater > Lake > Sediment | place: USA: Wyoming | collected...
TTCAAGGCTGCGAGATTGAGGTTTTTAACGGACCTATTTTAATTTAAAAACAATTTTATGGTCACTATGTGTTTATGCTTAAGGCCATCTGAATCGCATTAGAGTAATTTTGGGTACATTCAACTGCATAATCTGGTTTTAAGATCTTTATGATATTTTATCATCAGAAAATGATGTCCCTTGACAATAGCAGTACGTGTCGGTTATTCGCAAAGTTTAAACATCTGTTTGAAATGATATAACTGAGCATATTATACGGTTCTAATGGCTGCCATGAGATCATGCTATGGAATAAAAAGACAATCAGCCTTGAACACCAATAATCAAACAGATTTCTAGAAGCTCTTGCATCAGAGGCATCATTGAAGGAGGAGTGCATGGAAGAAAATAAGCAGGCCAGTCTTGCTAAATCGAACAAGTCTAAAGTCTTCCTGGTGTTCGGGGTCATTGCACTCATAATCATTGTCGTGGTCTATTTCTATATCAGGCACACAAAATATTATATCTCCACTGATGATGCCTATGTGACAGGCAGCATCCATTCCATAGCCCCGAAGGTAGCAGGTACGGTAAAGGATGTGTATGTTCATGACAACCAGTTGGTAAAAAAAGGGGCGCTCCTCCTGGAGATCGACAGCAGGGATTATGATGTAAAGGTCAGCGATGCCAAGGCAACAGTGGACTCAGAGCAATCAAAGTTCTCTGAGCTCTCCGCACGGGTAGATGTAGCGGGCAAGCAGCTTGACGAGATACAATCAAAGATCGATACAGCCCGGGCAACAGTGGCTTTGCAGGAAGCCAATCTAAAGCAGGCAAATCAGGATCTGTTAAGGGCGAAGAAGCTTTATGACAAAGGGATCTTTGCCGAGGCGACACTCGAGAAGGCAACAACGGCTTATGATGTTGCAAGGGCCCAGGTTGATGCTGCCCGCGAGCAGGTCAAGCAGGCCTTAGCCTCCCTGGAGACCCAGAAGCTTGTTATCCAGCAGTCCAAGGCAGCGTATCTGTCTCAAGGGTACATCGCAGAACAGAAGAAGCAAGCGCTTGCCTTAGCGAGTCTGATGCAGGGTTATACGAAGATATATGCGCCTTCGGTGGGTTACATCACCAAGAAGAATGTTGAGGTCGGCAACCAGGTGCAGGGGGGTCAGCCGCTCATGGCGATTGTTCCCTTGAAGGATGTATGGATTGTTGCCAATTATAAGGAGACGCAACTTACTAAGGTAAAGTCGGGCCAGAAGGTTCAGATAAAGGTAGATATGTATCCCGGCAAGACCTTTTCAGGAACAGTTGACAGCATCATGGCCGGGACCGGGAGCGTCTTCTCCCTGTTCCCTCCTGAGAACGCCACGGGCAATTACGTGAAGGTGGTGCAACGTATCCCCGTGAAGATCATACTGGAAAAGGCCACTGACCCGGGGCACATCCTGCGTGTGGGTATGTCGGTTCAGCCCACCATTGCGGTGAGAGAGTAACGGCAGGGGCTTTAGTGTGATGGCCCCGTCATTGCCGGTCCAACCGAACAAGTGGCTCGTTGCACCCACCGTGATGCTCCCCATGCTCATGGTCGTCCTCGACACCTCGGTGGTGAATGTCTCCCTTGACCATATTAGGGGGAGCCTCTCTGCAGGCATCGACGAGGCCACCTGGTCCATCACTGCGTATCTGGCGGCAAATGCGGTCATCATCCCCATGACCGGGTGGATCAGCAGGCTTATCGGCCGCAAACGCTACCTTATCTTTTCGATCGTGGCATTTACGGTGAGCTCTTTTCTGTGCGGGGCCTCATGGAGTATAGAGAGCCTCATAGTATTCAGGATCTTACAAGGTCTCTCCGGAGGGGCAATGCCCCCGCTATCCCAGGCGATCCTGCTCGAGTCTTTCCCTCCGCAGCAGTATGGCATAGCCATGGCTATCTTCGGCCTCGGTGTCAGCTTTGGCCCTATTATCGGTCCGGTACTCGGCGGGTGGATAACCGATGTGCTCACCTGGCACTGGGTGTTCTTCATCAATATACCCATTGGTATCATCTCGGTCATTATGGCGGTCTTTGTCATTGTGGATCCCCCGTACATGAAGGGGATGCGAATGAAGATCGACTACTGGGGCCTCATCCTGCTCGGCCTTGGGGTAGCTTGCCTCCAGCTCCTCCTTGACCGTGGTCAGAGATTCGATTGGTTCAATTCAAACATCATGATTGCCCTGGCACTTATCGCGGTATTCTCTCTCGCCCTGTTCGTTGCCGTGGAGCGCTATGCCGAGCGGCCCATTGTGGATCTGAGTGTGTTCCGGAACTACACCTACACCCTTGGCAACATCGCCATGTTCGTCTTCATGGCAAACCTCTTCGGAACCCTTGTGCTGCTGCCCATCTATCTCCAGACGCTCATGGGCTACACTGCGAGCCTGGCGGGCTTGGTGCTGGCGCCCGGGGGCGTGGCGAACCTTATAACCATGCCCCTTGTGGGCAGGTTTCTCCATCGATACAACCCGAAGGTTTTTGTCATATTCGGAATACTCTTCACTGCATATTCCACACTCCTTATGGCCGGGTTCACCCTGGGTGTGGATTTCGGGACGGTTCTGTGGCCCAGGATCTTTATGGGCATCGGCATGGGCATGCTCTTTATCCCACTCACCACCCTGACGATTGCCAGTATAAAAAAGGAAGACATGGGCAATGCCACCGCCTTATACAATCTCGTCAGAAATATTGGAGGCAGCATCGGGATTGCCATTGTCACGACCATGGTAAGCCGCAGGTCCCAGTTTCACCAGGCCCGTATGGTAGACCACCTGACCCCGTATGACCCCATGTACGCACTGCGTGCCCAGCAGGGCGCCACCCTCCTGCAGCAAAAAGGGATAGATCCTTCCTCGGCCAATCATGGCGGACTCGGCATTATGTATGAGAATATGATCAGGCAGGCTGCCATGCTCTCTTTTGCAGACGTATTCTATCTCCTTACGTGGATGATGATCATCCTCATCCCACTTGTGTTCTTCATGAAGAATCCCACATCTAAAGGGAAGATCCAGCCCGGGGCTGACTGATCGGGGTATGGATCTGTACAAAGGGGCCGTGCAGGCCCATCAGGATGCCTACGTTGATTTCTCGTAATCATGCTCGAAGAAGACGGCCTATCCGACATTGTTCATGTAAAGCCGCTTTTTTTTCACAAAATCTGTACAATATTTGCACTTGTCCATGCGGCACATTTCAGGGTCGCCCTGTGCGTGGAATATGCAGTGGAGCTCATCGCAGTCGATGCAGCCCCGGCACTGCTGGCATTTGTCTTCAGGGATTTGCTCATGGATGTTTATTTCGGTCATGGCTGAGTAAGGGTGATGATCGGGATGTCAGGCAGGTGCTCCCAGAGATCGTCCTTGGTTCGGTAGGTCCTGAGCGCCTCGATTATGACCGGTAACGGGTCGGGCCATATCTCGGGCAGGTCGGTCTCGCCGGGAAGCCGGGGTGTGTAGCACAGGTCCTCTACCGGCGGGGTGAAGCGGGCGCTCACCACGGCGTTGTTTCCCCGAGCATCGACCCGGTACCACCCATGTTTGGGGAGATGCACTGCTGTCAGGCCATGCAGGCAGAAAGGCGGACCGTTGTCGTTCACACTGAGTCGCTGGTAACAGAACCCCGCAGGTATACCATTGGCCCGCAAAAGGGCCGTCAACAGGTGGCTCTTGGCATAGCATACACCGGAGCCTGTCTTGAGGACCTCCAATGCCGTGCATGCCACAGTGGAGATGTTGTGGTCGCCGATGTGCAGTATGGCGTCCCGCACCCACTCGAAGCAGATCTTCGTAACATCCTCCGGCGTCTCACAGTCCGAGGCGAGTTCACGGCCTCTGGACAAGACTTCGGGGTCCTGCCAGTCGATGATGTCCGTTGATCTGAGATAGGGTTCCATGATCACGTAGGAAGGATACATCTCATATGAATGTTGATCAATGAGGAATCAGGTATTTCTTCAGAGGAATGGCCCTTGACACCAACAAAGTAATTTACTAAAAGGTAAAATAGTAACATAAGGAGTGGAATGCATGTCTAAAGACACAAGGCATCTTCAAAGGGACATGGAGGCGGCACAGAAGAAGGCGGACATCTTAAAGGCCCTGGCGCACCCGGTGCGGGTGCAGGTCTTCGAGGCCCTTGCCGGGAGTGAAAAGACCGTGGGCGAGCTCGTAACCATGCTCGGAGAAAAGGAGGCGAACACCTCGCGCCACCTGGCAGTGCTCAGGAATGCCAGGCTCGTGGCAACGAGGAAGGAGGGGCTCAATGTGTACTACTCCAACAAGATGCCGTGCCTTCTCTCCATGCTTTCCTGTGTGGACCAGGCTGTGTGTGATATCGCAGACGAGCACATGAAGATCGCATGCTGCATCAGAAAGTGACTTCGAATGAAAATGTGCTCCTTTCTCACCCTTGTAGGAGTGCCTTCAGGCACGATAAAAACTAGCGCGAAAATATGGAGAGATCGCGGCTTAAGACCCTCCTACATCGGCGATGAACAGAGTATGAGAGCCTTCATTCAAGAAAATAGTATTCAGGGGGAAGTATGAAGTACGAAGCTATCGGGTTTATGGGAGGCGGGAGGATCACCCGCATCATCCTGGGCGGACTTCAGCGCGCAGGTAAGTTCCCGCGCAAGGTCGTGGTGAGTGATACAAATGCGGATGTCCTTGACCGGCTGATTAAGGAGTTCCCCGGTATCATTTCTGCAGGCGCGGATAATTCAGAACCTGCAGGGTGCGATCTGGTCCTGGTCTCGCTCCATCCCCCGGTTCTCATTGATGCCCTTCAACAGGTCAAGGCAGCCATCAAACCCGGAACAGTGGTCGTGTCGTTGGCCCCCAAGCTCACCCTTTCCAACCTCTCGACTATCCTGGACAGGCATTCCAGGATCGTGAGGATGATCCCGAATGCGCCGTCCATCGTGAACAGGGGGTATAATCCGGTTGCCTTCACCAAGGCCATTGGCAAAGACGAGAGGGCCGCCTTCATTGATTTGTTCAAGGTGCTTGGGGAATGCCCTGAAGTCCCTGAGAAAAACCTGGAGGCCTATGCCATACTCACTGCCATGGGCCCCACCTATATGTGGTTCCAGTGGCAGGCGCTTATTGATCTCGGCCGGTCTTTCGACCTCAGCGAGGAGGCCCTCAGGGAATCCATGGAAAAGATGATTGAAGGCGCAATGCAGACAATGCTCGCTTCGGGCCTGAACCCCGGCGAGGTCATGGACCTTGTGCCGGTGAAGCCCCTGGCCGAGGACGAGGATGCCATCAGGGACATGTACACGAACAGACTAACTGCCTTGTATGCAAAGCTCAAGGGATGATTTTGTTTAATGATATATACGGATAAATCAAGCTGGAAGCTCCTCCCCCTTGAGAGGTTGTATCGCACTTCTAAAGTATCTCCAGAATCGTTTTTACAGGTCCCTCCCTTTAGAAAAGGGATGCAATGAGGGACTTGGAATCTCCCTATGTGAGGATTGGTTGAAAGGTCACCAAAAATGTCTAGGAGGTTTCGCATGAGCAGTGCATCGAACCCGGGTATCATGAAGCGCCTCTCGTTTCTCGACCGGTACCTTACCCTTTGGATCTTCCTGGCCATGGCCTTCGGTGTCCTGCTGGGTTACTTTGTGCCGGGCACGGCCCGGTTCTGGGACAAGTTCAGCGTGGGCACAACCAACATCCCAATCGCCATAGGCCTCATCCTCATGATGTATCCGCCACTGGCCAAGGTGCGCTATGAGGAGATGGGGCCGGTCTTCAAGAATGTCAGGGTGCTGAGCCTCTCTTTGGTCCAGAACTGGATTGTGGGGCCGATCCTGATGTTTGCCCTGGCGGTTATTTTTCTGAACGACAAACCCGAGTACATGGTGGGCTTGATCATGATCGGGCTGGCGCGCTGCATCGCCATGGTCATCGTCTGGAACGATCTGGCCCAGGGCGACAGCGAATACTGTGCAGGCCTGGTGGCCTTCAACTCGATCTTCCAGGTGCTCTTCTTCTCGGTCTATGCCTATGTCTTCATCACCGTGCTCCCGACCTGGTTTGGCCTCAAGGGCGTGGCGGTAAATATCACCATCGCCGAGATCGCACGCAGCGTCTTCATCTACCTGGGCATCCCGTTCATCGCCGGGGTGATCACCCGCTTCACGCTTATCAAGGCCAAGGGTAAGCAGTGGTATCACGAAAAGTTCATTCCCAAGATCAGCCCGCTCACACTGATCGCCCTACTGTTCACCATCGTCGTCATGTTTTCATTGAAAGGCGAGTACATCGTAGCGCTGCCGTTCGATGTGCTGCGTATTGCCATTCCACTCTTAATCTATTTCATCATCATGTTCCTGGTCACCTTTTTCATGAGCAAGCGCGCGGGAGCCACCTATGGGCAGACGACGACGCTCAGCTTTACGGCGGCCTCCAACAACTTCGAACTGGCCATTGCCGTGGCCATCGCCACCTTCGGCATCAACCACGGCGCAGCCTTTGCCGCCGTGATCGGCCCGCTGGTGGAAGTGCCGGTCTTGATCGGCCTGGTCGACCTGTCGCTGTACTTCAAAAGGAGATTCTTTTAATCATGAGTGACACTAAAAAGTTCCTGATCATCGTCTCTGCATTTCTGCTGGCCTACTTCATCCCCTTTGGGCATGAACGCATCCAGGCCTCTGTGTTGGAATCGTTCTTCATGCTCCAGGAATATGCACGGCAGCACGTTCTGCTCTGCCTGGTGCCTGCCTTCTTCATCGCAGGTGGCATTGCGGTCTTCGTGAGCCAGGCATCGGTCATCAAATATTTTGGGGCAGCTGCAAACAGGTTTCTAGCCTACGGGGTGGCATCCGTCTCTGGCTCGATCCTGGCAGTGTGCTCGTGCACTGTCCTCCCGCTCTTCACCGGTATCTACCAGCGGGGAGCCGGTCTTGGGCCTGCAACGGCCTTTCTTTATTCTGGGCCTGCCATCAATGTTCTTGCCATCATCCTCACTGCCAGGGTTTTGGGATTGAGAATGGGCGTAGCCAGGGGTGTTGGCGCGGTTGTCTTCTCTATTGTGATCGGCCTGCTCATGGCCGCAATCTTCCGAAAGGAAGAACAGGAGAGGCTCCCCGGCTTTGAGATGGGGGAAGAGGTGCATAGGCGAGCCCTGTGGCAGGACATCATCTATTTCGGTCTCATGGTGGCATTCCTCGTTTTTGCCACGTGGAGCAAGGGGGAGGGTGATTTCTGGAATGCGGTCTTTGTGGTGAAGTGGTACCTGGCCATCGGTTCCCTTCTCGGGATCTTCATCGTGCTCAAGCTCTGGTTCGGTAAGGATGAACTCAAGGCCTGGCTGGGCGAGACCTATACCTTCGCCCTTCTCATCATGCCGCTTTTGTTCGCAGGGGTAATGGTGGCCGGATTCCTGCTGGGTAGGCCCGGACACGAGGCCTTGATACCGTCAAAATACGTGGAAGCAGTAGTGGGTGCAAGGCCGGATCAGTTCTTCTTCCTTGCGGGGCTCAATGCAGGACCTGTCCATGACGTCATCGCAGCACTCTGGCCTGTCTGGACGTGCTTCTTCGCTTCAATATCCGGTGCCTTCATGTATTTTGCCACGCTCACCGAGGTCCCGATCCTCCAGGGACTCATGGGCTCGGGTATGGGCCAGGGGCCGGCCCTTTCCCTGCTTCTGGCAGGGCCTGCAGTTTCACTGCCCAGCATGCTGGTAATAAGGGGCGTGCTCGGGACGAAGAAGACCGTTGTCTATGTAACGCTCGTGGTAGTTCTCGCTACCATTACCGGCATGGCCTATGGGGCGATCTTCTCATAAACATCACACAAAGGAGTACATCATGAAAAAGATTCAAATACTCGGGACAGGATGTGCCAAGTGCATCAAGCTCGCCCAGAACACTGACCAGGCTGCCAAGAAGCTCGGGATTGAATACGAGATCGAGAAGGTCACGGACATCAAGGAGATCATGAAGTACGGCGTCATGATGACCCCGGCACTGGTCGTGGATGGAAAGGTGAAGACAGTGGGCAAGGTCCTGAGCCCGGCTGAGATCGAGGCCATGATAAAGGAATGAACGGTAAGGCTGTCTACTCATTAAGGTCGGTCAGCACATTTAAGGATATGGAGAAAGGAGATAGCTATGCCGGAAATCATGGGCACAGTGGAAAGACCGGTGATGATCCTTGCCTGTTCGGGATGCTCATACGTCGGTCAACTGGCCAATAGGGTGGCAGTGGAACTTTCACGGGAAGGATTCGGCAAGATGTCATGCCTTGCCGCCCTCGGGGCTCATCTGGAAAGTTACCTGCAATCCGCAAGACTCGCACCTGAGCTTGTTGCCATCAACGGATGTGAAGTTGGGTGTGTGGCGATCACCCTTGAGCACCTGGGTATCGTGCATGGCATCAATATAACGCTTACCGAAACAGGTATTGCCAAGAAGAACAAGAGCGACCCGACCCCCGAGGATATGGCGCTGGTCAAGGACTTCATTACATCGAGAGTAAAGAGCAATGCATCAAGCCCGTCATGCGGGTGCGATTGCTGCTCATAATTCAATAAAGGAGGAAGCGTTATGGCATATGTCATATTCTTCATCGTGGGAATTCTGGCCGGGGTCGTAGGTGGATTGCTGGGAACAGGCGGATGCGCACTGATCATGCCTGTCATCCGTTTCGGGTTTCACTTCGACCCAGCCTTTGCCGTAGGCACGACGCTAACGGCAGTGGTCTTCACGGCCGGTTCCGGAGCCATCCAGCATAGCCGCATGGGTAATGTCGACAAGGAGAGTGCATGGATCACCGGATACAGCGGGGTGCTCGGCGTGATCATCGGCTCTGTGGTCTTCGCATACATTAAGCCATACGGAAACCTTATTGATCTCATTGTCGGTATCGCCTTCCTCCTGGTGACCCTCAGGATGCTTTACGAGGGAGGGGAGGGAATTCTCAGCAAAAACCCGCTTCCCGAGCCTGCATCTGCTCAGGGTCTTCCTGGCTCTGCGCTGAAGAAGAGCGTAACGGGCTCAGGTATCGGTTTTTTGACCGGCATTATCGGCCTGGGCGGTGGATATGCCCTTGTGCCTTCGTTCCTTTACCTGTTCAAGGCACCCATGCGCTTCGCCATAGGCACCTCCATGGCATCTTTTGTATGGATGGCCCTGGTGGGCTCCATCATCAAGATCTATCAGCAGGTGGTAAATATCCCTGTAGCTATAACGCTAGGTGTAGGGGCATTAATCGGCGCCATCTTCGGTGCCAAACTCGTGGCCAAGTTCAAGCCGGCGGTGCTGAAATTCATCTTCGGTATCCTATTTTTCTATGTGTCGTTGAAGTATATCTTCTTCTACTTCGGGATTACTATATGATGCCGATGACGGTTGAAAGAAAGGCTGATCAAGGGTCAGTCTCCTGTTGATTCCAAGACATTTGAGACAGCAGCAAGGAAAGGAAAGATTTCCAGGATATCAACACCGAAGAATAGTGAGGACAAGTAATGAATATCAAGCTCTTGGGGATTGTGATTGACAAAAAGGTCTTACACCAGGGGAAAAACCAGCCCGAACCTTGGAAAGTCGGCCTGTACATGATCAGATTATTCTTGCTCATCATAGTAATGGTCATGCCCGTCATGACCGGAACTATAATCAACGAAGTTTATGCGGGCGAGGTAATTACGACCGCATCGGCTTCCTTATCAACCACCCAGGCGCCCCAGACGAACATTGTTCTTCTAACCGCCAGTCAAGCCTGCTCGTGCATGTTGCGGCTGTGCAAAAGTGGGGAAGCGGAGCTTAAGACGGCCCTCGCGGCCTATCCGGGTATTCCCGCTCCGGATGTAATAGACAATGCCAAAGACCCTGATAGGATGCGTAAACTGACCAAACAATATGGTGTATATATGCTCCCCGCCGTGCTCTTTCTGGACACAAACGGCAAGCTGAAAAAGCTCTATCAGGGAGATATGAAAAGCGATGACCTCAAGCGTGCTATCGCTCAATATTGTGGCAAAGGGAACTGAGTGCGGTATTCCGGGGCGGCAGCAGCGAACCCGACCATTACTTTAGGAGAACGGTATGAATATCAAAGTTCTGGGACCGGGATGCCCCAAATGCAAGCAAACGGAAGAGATTGTACGGCAGGCTGTGGCGGAATCGGGTGAGGAAGCTGCGGTGGAGAAGGTCACTAATCTGAATGAGATTATAGGTTGCGGCCTGATGGGTACGCTTACCGCAGTTGGTTGCGCGGGCAAAGTGTCGCGCAAGGACGAAGTCCTGGCTTGGCTGAAATATCAAATAACCATGAATAAGGAGACACTGGATATGCGTAAGTTTCTATTGGTCGTATTATTGATGATGCTCATGACCGGGGTGGGCTTCGCCGAGCCCCTACCGCCGGTTCCCACCCCAGGCATGGTGACCATGGTGGAAGTGGGGGCGAACAGGTGCATACCCTGCAAGATGATGGCGCCCATCATCGCGGAGTTGAAGAAGGAATACGCCGGAACGGTCTCCATACTCTTCCTGGATGTCTGGGAGAACCAGGAGGCCGTGGGGTTCGCCCGTAAAGCGGGTGTTCGCGGCATCCCCACTCAGATCTACTACGACAAGCAGGGCAAGGAGATTAACCGCCACATGGGTTACATGGACAAGCCGAGCATCGTGGAGATCCTAACCAAGCTTGGGGCCAAACCAACCACACCCAAGCAGAAGAATTAGATCATGCTGGATCAGTTCTTCGTCACCATCAATGCCTGGATGACGGGCAGCTTCGGGATCGCTGCAGTCGGGTGCCTGTTATGGGGCATGGTGAGTGTTCTCTTGAGCCCCTGCCACATGGCATCCATCCCGCTCATCGTTGGGTATGTGGCCGGACAGGACGAGCGGGTGGAAACCGGCAAGGCCGCCAAATACGCAGTCGCATTTACCGTGGGGCTGTTCATCACCATTGCCGCGGTGGGCGTCATCTGCGCCCTTCTGGGGCGTATGCTGGGAGAGGTTGGCCCATACTGGACTATCCTGGTGGGTCTGATCCTCCTGTGGGTAGCGCTTGACATGCTGGGGGTCCCGGTATGTTCGATGTCCGGCGGGAGCATGAGTCGGCTTAAAGTAAAGGGTATGGGCGGGGCTTTTTTTCTGGGATTGGCCTATGGCGTGCTCTCCGGGGCCTGCACCTTTGGTTTCATCGCGCCTATTCTGGCCATCATTACCATCCAGGAGAAGATCATCACCGGGGTGATTCTGATCGTGCTCTTCGGGATCGGTCACTGCATCCCCATCGCGGTGGCTGGTTCGAGTGCTGCCCTGGTGCAGCGGGTTCTGGAACATGGCGCCTTCCAGCGCGGCAGTGTATGGTTCCGGCGGCTGGCCGGTGTGGCTATTGCGCTGCTGGGGGTCTATTTTATTTTACTGCCGTTCATCGAAGGCGCTGGGGCTTGAACCGTGCCGTGATGTCAGAGCGAAAGATTACCAATTGAGGATAGTCATGAAGCATTTTCCCTATACCCTGGCGCTCAAGATTGATGACAAGGTCGTGCATCGAGTGAAATGGCTCCCGAACAGGGAGAAGATCCATATCCTCATCAAGGCGGAGAAACCGGTATGATGCAGCGGATCAGACAGGGCATTATCCATGCCTTCTGGATGGTGGCGATGGCAGCCCTCATCGGAGCGGTCTTCAACATGGTGAGAACTGCAGGGATTCCAATGGTGGGAGACTGGAGTCCCAAGGCCGTTACAGAGATCCATGCAGGGGACCTGGAGGTCATCGGCCTGGGCGATGCCGTAGAGCTTTTTGAAAAGGGCAACGCCCTGTTCATCGACGCACGGGAACCCGGAGATTTTTCGGGCGGCCATATCACGGGAGCGGTGAACATCCCTGTGGAGAAGGCGGCAGAACATCTCGACGAAGTCCGTGCCATGCTCAAGACAGGCAAGACACTGATCGCCTACTGCCATGACGTGAACTGCCCACTGGGGGCGGATCTGGTGAAGGATCTCAGAAACCAGGGCATCGGACCCATAAAGGTCATGCCCGAAGGCTGGGTGGGCTGGATGGACAAGGGGTACCCCTATGAATGAACCGATGCATGGAAGGAAGGGGTTCATGGATGCCAACCCCGTACAGGTGATTCTGTCAGCAGCACGGGTGGTGCTCGGCGCCCTGTTTTTCTACGCCGGGGCCATAAAGATTGTTGACCCTGCAGCATTCGCTTTAGCCGTCTACAACTACCACATCCTTCCTGCGTGGCTCGTGAACATGACAGCCATCATCCTGCCATGGGTAGAGGTTGGAGCGGGAATATGCCTCGTGCTTGGGCTGTGGATACCTGGCGGCGCACTCATCGTCTCTACGCTTCTCCTGGTCTTCACAGTGGCCCTGGGATTTAACCTCTCTCGTGGTCTGGACATTGCCTGCGGCTGCTTCAGCACCTCGGCCACGGCCGAGAAGATCACCTGGTGGTACCTGCTGCGTGATTCCTCCTTGATGGCAGCTTCGTTCATGGTTCTGTTCGGGGACCAGGGCCGCTATTCGCTGGAACGTGCCCTTCGTGGCCGCCTGGTGCGGAAGCCATGACAGGGGAATGGTTCGAGATCAGAAAGGAAAGGATCTGAGCGCATGTATCTTGTGGCGTTTCCCAGAAAGAGTGAATTCGATAAGGTGCGCAACAGGCTTGATGCACTAGCCCTCCAGCACAATATTATCAATCCTGACCCGGGATACAGCCTTGTCGGAAGCCCTGCAATAGCAATGGACCAGGAGGTCCGTTCCCAGCTGTCATCATGTACCCATGATGATTTCGTTTGTTCGGGGTGGGTCGAGCACAGGCAAACGGCTCTTGGTGTGCCGGTTACTAATCCACCGTGTTTTCGAGATGATGTTTTCGGTACAGCCTCAATCGTGGTGCTCGCACCCTGTATCGCTGATGAGACAAAGATACGTCTGATTGCCCACATCACGGGCGATATGACCGGGGTATTTCCCTATCTGAATTCCGAGATGCGGGGTGCCTGTTATAATGAGAATGGCCCCATGCTTACCTTCATGGAAAACCATCGTATGATCACGCTCTATCCCCACAGGATAACCATAGCCAAGGCCGATGAGATCGTTGACGCCTGGCGCACCCTTGAAAAGATCCGATGCCTGTCTAACGATGTCTATGAGCGCCGGGCTTCCATAGAGCCGTTATATGTCATGCGGAAAAAACCTCCTGCCCTGGAGATATACAAACGGCTTCCCGGTACAAGCTGTGGTCAGTGCGGACAGAAGACCTGCATGGCCTTTGCCCTTACCCTCTGGAGCGGGAATGTGAAGCCGGTTATGTGCAAACCGATATTCGCAGGCGGGTATGCCCATTTAAAAGATGCGTTTCTTGATATCTGTGTTGGTCTCGGCTTCACCAAGAGTGAAGGCTTCCCTGAGAATCTATAAACCTGGGTCTGGCTTGGCATAGTGAACGAAGCTACATATATTTAGGGAGTAAGACACGGTTATATCACCGGATAGAAGGAGAAATATCATGGCGGACAAAATCATCATTTACGGCACTGATACCTGACCCTATGCACTCCAGGCCAGGTCGGTCTACGGTGAGAAAGCAGACTTCGTCAATGTGGATGAAGACCCGGAGAAATTGAAGGAAATGCTCGTTTACTCCGGGGGGAAGATGCAGGTTCCGGTCATTGTTGAGAGAGACAAGGTCAAGATCGGTTATTCGGGGCATGCATCCATTCCCCAGGGGCTTGGCCTTTTGGGAGGGACCTGACCGGTTCAAGCGCCCCTCGTGCAGGGGCAGATAATGAAGATCACGGGATGCTGCGGCAAGAAAGACGATTGAAACATATCGATCAGACATGAACATGCTCGGTTACCAGGGGTTTCGTAACCGATAAAAAAAGGAGATAAACTATGAGCGAACTGAAAGAGCTTTTTGAGATCGGATTGAAGTTTCACGGACACAAGTGCCCTGCCATGCCCATGGGGATCAGGGCAGGTCTCGCCGCCCTGAATGCCCTTGGCGTTAAACGCTCCCAGGACAAGGAGTTGGTGGTGGAATCCGAGACGGGAGAAGGTCACGCTGCGGGGTGTTTTGTGGACGGGGTCATGGTCGCAACCGGAGCCACCTACGGCAAGTCGAACATCAAAAAGCTGAACTACAGCAAGATGGCCTTTACCCTCATCGATACGGCAACAGACCGTGCCATCCGGGTATCGCTGAAGCCAGAGTTCTTTGAAAAGGCACTCTCCTCGCCCTTTGTGCAGAAGAGGAAGGAGGGGGTGCTGCCCCAGGATATTCCTGCTGAGATCACCCAGCCACAGGTGGAACGGATCCTCTCTCTGCCCGAGGCCGATTTTCTCAAACTGAGTGAGGTGTTCACCAGGAAGCTGCTCAAGGGCAAGGCGAACTTTGAAACCAAGAGATGCGCCACGTGCGGTGAGGCCGTCTTTACAGACAAGCTGAAGGAGGGCACTGGAGGAGGGCTGCTCTGCGTCCCGTGCAGCGATGCGGAGAAGAGGTAGCTGCCACTGACATAAAGACATATTAAAAAGGAGATGAGGAATGCTGACTTCCACCATCATCATAGCATCCGTGCTCGTTTTTCTCTTCACCACGGTGCTCACCATTGCGGGTGTCGGGGCGGCATTCATCATCATCCCCACATTCTACTGGCTCGGCATCCCCCTGACGGAGGCGATGGCTGTGGCGTTACTCCTGAATGCCATCAGCATGAGCTTTGCATCGTTCAACTACATACGGTACAAGCTGGTGGTATTCAAGACGGCTGTTCCCATCATTTGCCTTGCCATTGTGTTCTCCCCTCTTGGTGCATACTCAACGCGGTTTTTCTCAAAAGAGTTTCTCATCGCGATCTTCTCTGCCTTCCTCATCTTCGCAGGCTCCATGATGCTCTTCTACACCCCGGCGAAAAAGAATGACGCTCGTTCCTCACCCGGCAGGGAGCTGAAGGTGGGTATCGGCCTCGGCATCGGGGCAGGTTACCTGGGGGGTCTCCTCGGTGTCGGGGGCGGGAACTTCATCGTCCCTGCGCTTGTATGGCTGGGGTTCGACGCGAAGAAGGCATCGGCTATTACCGCCTTTATCGTGATATTCTCATCTTTGAGCGGGTTCTTCGGCCACGCCGTGATAGGACACATCAATTTGCGCCTTCTTATGTTGTCTGCCGTTGGCTCGGTAGCAGGAGCCATTGCCGGGTCCTGGCTGATGCACTGGAAACTTGAGGCAGCACAGGTGAAGAAGATGATCGGCATCGTGCTCTATGCAATTGCAATAAAGATGCTTTGGGGGCTTCTATGAAGTTAAACGGAGAAAAGCGTCTGTTTTTAACCTTCCTGGTGACCATGCTGATTCTGTCTGCCGAGGTGATAGGCGGCTACCTGAGCAACAGCCTTGCCCTCCTGAGTGATGCAGGCCACATGGTCACCGATGCCCTGGCCATCGCCCTGGGCCTCGTGGCAGCACGTGTCAGCAGGAAACCTTCGGATGAGAACGCCACCTACGGATATCACCGTGTGGGCCTCCTGGCAGCCCTCATCAACGGACTCAGCCTTCTCGTTATCGCTGTCCTGATCTTTTACGAATCTTATCAGAGACTGATATCTCCTCCACTAATCGATATCCCCATCATGCTCGGGGTAGCCATACTAGGGCTTGTGGGAAATATTGTTATGGCCGGGATTCTCGGCACATCCCATGAAGACTTGAACCTTAAGAGTGTGTGGCTCCATGTACTGGGTGATACCCTCTCTTCAGTGGGAGTTATCGTCTCCGGTCTTGTCATCCATTTTACGGGCTGGGCCTATGCCGACCCGATAGCAGGTGTGCTGATTGGTGGTATTATCATCTGGGGAGGTGTGAGGCTTGTCAGGGACACACTGTCAATCTTCCTCAACCTAACGCCAAGGGGGTTCAGCGTGGAGGCCCTGACGCAAAAGATCACCAATATGCCTGACGTGACAGGTATTCACGATGTCCACCTCTGGCCCATAGCACATAATCAGATTGCCTTCTCAGCCCATATATTGGTGAACGACCAGACCTTGAGCGAGACCGAGAGAACAAAGAAAAACATTGAGCATATGCTGAAGGAAAATGGTGTTGACCACAGCACACTGCAGATCGAATGCGTGGACTGTGAAAACAATGAACTCTACTGCCAGCTAGAACCCCCTGAAGAAGAAGAGACACACCATCATTAAGAGAGTCGGACGTATGAAAAACAAGACAGATCCGAAAAGTCAGTCCACAACCTCGGTGGATATCCGCATAGGAGAGGACGGAGGACTGCATCTGACTGATGAATTGAGACGGAGATGGAACTTAAAGCCCGGTAGTGAGCTCCATGTCAATGAGACCCCACAAGGACTGTTTCTTTACCCGGTTAACCCTCCGCTATCAAAAATCTTCATTGAACCAACATCCCAATGTAATCTCCAGTGCCGTACGTGTGTTCGGAACTCCTGGGACGAACCGGTCGGCTCTATGGAAATGACCGTCTACCGGAAGCTCCTCTCTGACCTCAGTGAGATCCCCTCCATCCGAGCCATGGCCTTCTGGGGCATCGGCGAACCGCTTGTCCACCCCGATATTGTAGAGATGGTCGCTCTTGCCCATGAGATGGGTCTGAAAACAGAACTCATCACCAATGGTCTCCTTCTCAACAGTGAACTGGCTAAGGGATTGATAGAGGCCGGGTTGGATACCTTGGTTGTGTCGGTGGATGGAACTACCCAGGCATCATATGCGGATATACGCCCTGGTGGAGACCTTCGCCAGGTGCAGTCTAACATAAGGGAACTTAACATGCTGCAGGCGAAGATGTTCAGAAAGAATCCCGAGGTCGGCCTGGAGTTCGTCGCCATGAAGAGCAATATCGACCAACTTCCCGGCCTAGCGAAGAATGCCCGGTCCATGGAAGCCAGCTTTATCGTGATAACGAACCTTCTACCGTGCACTGAAGACATGAAGGACGAGATACTCTACTGGTTGAGCGCCCAGGTGAAGAACAACGCACAACGGTCCCAGTGGTCTCCTGAACTGATGCTGCCCCGTATCGATTTACGCTCCGAATACCAGACTCCGCTTCTCAATCTGATGAGCAGGGTCGGAAGGACAGTACGCACTCGAAAAGACATCCCGGAAGACGATTACTGCCCCTTCATCCAAGAAGGCTCCGCGTCAGTTAACTGGGCAGGGGATGTCAGCCCGTGCATTGCGCTCATGCATTCATACAAGTGTTATGTGCTTGGGCGGGAGAAGTTCATCAAAAGATATTCCATAGGGAATGTTGCACAAGAGAAGATGAACGACATCTGGGACAAAAAGGAATACCGGGAATTCCGAGACCGTGTGATTAAGTTTGAATTTTCCCCCTGTATTCAGTGCACCGCGTGCGACTATACCGAAACGAATGAAGAGGATTGTTTCGGCAACCCCCACCCCGTATGTGGCGATTGTCTCTGGGCCAAGAGGGTTCTCCTGTGCCCATGACCATGAGCCCGGTATCTTCGGCGGCGGTCATCAGGCTTTCTCCGCTTGTGTGGATCATTCTGCACAGGCGTCCTCAAGAAGCGGATCATGAATCTTCATACCATAAGGAGATACCGGATTGTCTGAGCACACGGTCAGTGACGAACTTCTGATGCTGGACGTGGCAAAAGGCAATCTTGAAGCCTTTGAGCATATTGTCCGGCGACATCATGCCTGGGTCTGGAGTATAGCATATCGATTCCTCGGGCAGAAAGAAGATGCCGAGGACATCGTACAGAAGTCTTTTCTCAGGCTGTTGGATGCTTCCGGGCGCTATCAAAGCACATCCCTGTTCAGGACATACTTTCACCGGATCATCTCACGGCTCTGTCTGGACCAGGCAAAAAAGAAACACCCGCTGTATCTGGATACGGTCCCGGATTCCCCTGAACCAGGGCCGGACGCTCAAAGCGAGATGCTAAGCCGCGAAAGGGCGGACTCGGTGCGTGAAGCCCTCGATGGTTTGCCCGCTGCACAACGCTTGGCGATGGTGTTGAGGTACTACGAGAATCTGAATTATCATGATATCGCATCAGCCCTTGATACAACCCCCAAGGCCGTGGAGCGCCTCCTGGCTCGTGGACGGGAGCGCCTGCAGTCGATCCTGGCAGACAAAAAATAATTTTTCTTCGTGAGCGGGGGTTTTTCTTTTCTGTATCGTTTAAATAGTCATAGAGGTGATGTGGATGTTGTCGTGCATACTATACCGAAAACGCCTGGGTGCATATCTGGATGAGGAGCTGCCCCGGGAAAAACTCCTGGATTTTGAGAGCCATCTGAAGCGATGCACATCATGTCGCGCGGTCCTGGAAGACCTCAGGGGACTTGGTCCGATTCTGCAGGCAATCGAGGCGCCGAATCCTCCATCGGACATGGTTTCTCGGATAGTGTCCGAGGCCCGGAACCTTAAGGTCGCTCGGGTGCGGCAGAAGATCAATGACGCTGACCGGGGATCAACTATGCCATGGGTGTGGGCATATAGGGGTGCGACTGCTGTCGTGGTGATCCTTGGACTGACAATGGGATCGTTCATGAGTTGGAATACTTTGCAGGGTGGCCGGACGCTATGGCCGGATAGAGAAATATCAGGGGAACCCGCATACGCTCTTGACGCGCTCGGCGACGTTTACCAGGGTTCTCTGGAAGCCGCAACCATGGGGTTGCTATGGGATGAAAAACCATGAAAACCATGACCATAAGAAACCTATTATGCCAACTGGCTGTGATGCTGTCCATCAGTCTGAACGTGGCGTTTATCGCTGTCTGGATGATGCATACTTTCTTCTTTTGTCAGACAGTGCCGGACCAGACCGAGGGAACATCCATGGAGTCCGCCTCCATGCCGCCTCTTTACCGGGACCTGGGACTCGCTCCCGAGCAATGGAAACGGATCGAGCCCCAGGCAAAGACATTTCGTGAGCAGACAACTCTTCAGCGCAAGGCGCTCCAGACTCTGCAGGAACACATGTTGGAGCTGATGGCAGCTACTTCCGTGGATATGAGCGCCATCAGGTCAAAACAGAAGGAGATCCTTGCCGGACGGAACCAGCTGCATGGCCTGGTGATCGAGCACCTGCTCACGGTGAAGGATATACTTACTCCGGAGCAGCAAAAGACGATGTTCACTGTAATCCGGAGGCAGTGTTTGGAATCGTGCCCCCCTGGAGATATGTACAGCACAAAAAGAGGGTCACCTCTTTCCATAAAACAATAGAGCATCAGGAGCCCCAAACCTATGATCCGAGCCCGGGAAAGAGATTTATTGTTAGCTGTTGTTCTTTTTATCTGTGCCCTTTTTGTTGGCGTACCTCAGATAAATGTGGCCTTTGCAGCTGAACAAGACAAGGCCCTTATATCTGGTAAGACATCATCCGCTGCCAAGGAGAGCGGTGTGGATTTTTCTCTGTCGCGCTGTATCGAGATTGCCCTGGCAAAGAATCCCGAGATAGCTGCCGCCCAGTGGGATATACAGTCGGCTGATTCAAGGCGTGATGCAGCCTGGTCTGCATTCTGGCCTCAGATGAGCATCGAAGGCGGCTACATGAGGTACGTAGATCCCCAACGTATGATTGCGGCCCGCTTCAATGGGGAGCTGGGGGTTTTTGACGATGATCTCCTGCGGGGCGATGTGGTTGCGAAGATGTCCCTTTACTCGGGAGGGCGTATTTCCAGTGAAGCAGGTTCAGCGGACAGGCTCTTCGAAGCGGAGAAGAAAAGGATCATCAGGACCAAAGACGAACTGATCTACAGCGTGACCGGTGTCTATTTTTCCATACTCGGGCAGCAGCGGATCATCACCTCTCTTGAGTTTTCGAGAAAGGCCCTCGAAGAAAACCTGAAACGAGTACATCAACTCTATGAGAATAACAAGGTCGCCAAGGTTGATGTCTTGAGAACCGAGGTCCGTCTTGCGGACCTCAATCAGAACATCATCAAGGAGGGAAATACCCAGGCAGTTCAGAAACGCATATTGTTCAGTTTGATGGGATACGACACCGTCCCTGAACATGCACGCTTTGATGAAGAACCCGGCTTGCCGGTACAGGCGTCCATCGATGTGGGGCAGCTGATCGAGTCGGCCCTGAAGACCCGCCCCGATTATCAGGCGGCACAGGACAGGATGGATGCACAGGCACTGCGGGTTACCGCAGCAAAGGCGGGTCACCTGCCCAGCATAAACCTGGTGGGTACTTACGGTATGAGGAACTCCCCGAGCCCGGCAGACAGAGGCTTGAACAAGCAAAGCACTGAAGATGCAGGTTCTCTCGGTGTGTTTCTGACGGTCCCCCTGTTCGAAGGGGGCCGCGTCTCTGCCAAAGTCAGGGAAGAATCCGCCGTTTTAGAGGCACTCCGCGAACGTTTGAAAAGACTGGAGCTTCAGATCAGACAGGAGACGGATACGGCGGCCCTTGATGTGCTTTCTAGCACGGCACGTTTTCAGGCGACGGAAAAGGCGGTTGAGCAGGCAAAGGAAAGTTTCCGCATCGAGTCGTTGAAATACGACCTGGGCAAGGGGTCCATCACGGATGTCCTTGACGCCCAATCCGCTCTGCTCCAGGCGGAAACGAACTATTGCCGCGCCTGCGTCGATTATCACATATCCATGGCAAGACTGAGGCTGGCAACAGGAGGAGTTCTATGAAAAAAAAGGTCTTGATCGTCTCCAGCATCCTGGCGCTTCTGATCCTTGCTGGCTTGTACACAACTAAATTTTCAGGACAAATTAAACCGTCGGAAACAGCCTCGGTTAAAAGTCTTCCGTCCGTCTCGGTCGCTGTTGCAAAGTCCGGAGCCATCAGTCGGACCATTGAAACGGACGGCACGGTGGAGGCGGCGAGAATTGCCCGGATGTCTTCTCCCGCCGAAGGCCCCATTCTTAACTGCGGCGCATCTGTCCGCGAGGGCGACCGGGTGAAAAGAGGCCAGCAGCTCATCTGCATCGGCCGTGACAAGACGATTAATGCCCTCATGACCGCGGCGCAAGCGGATCTGATCAGGGAAAAGGGTGAGTTGGTCCGGGTGAAAAAGCTGGTAGAAAATGGGGCCATCCCCGGTGACCAGTTGGAAATCGCCCAGGTGAGATACGAAAACGTCAAGGCGCAGCTGGCCAGGATTGAGGAGAACCGCACAGACTTTTTGATAAGGGCACCCTGGAGTGGAGTTGTTTCCAAGGTCATGGTGGTCGAAGGCGATTACGTGGCCCCCCGGACACCTCTGGTCGAGATTTTTGACCCGGCTAGCCTTGTCGTGCGCTTCGCCATCCCTGAGGCAGAGTCGCTAAACGTACATATCGGTAACGGGCATACGATATCCATAACACTGGACGCATACCCCGGGAAAACCTTTCCGGCCCGGATTATTCGCATCTATCCCAGACTTGACCCGAGCACACGCACACGCCTTATAGAGGCCTCGCTATCGGAGGATGTCTCGCTGACGCCGGGGTTATTTGCCAGAATTAAACTGAATGTGGAGACCCATGAAAAAACCGTTCTGGTGCCGGAGGAGGCTGTTCTCGTGAATACAAAGGGTGAGCGGCTCGCCTATGTAATCCGGGGAGGAAAAGCCTTTGCCAGGAAGGTTTCCACGGGGATTGAAGCCAGTCGCTTCATAGAGATACTAGGTGGTGTCAAACCGGGCGAGCAGATTGTCGTGGCCGGCAATGAGAAATTGAAGGATGGAATGAAGGTCAAATTGTTGGAAAAGAAAAACAAGATGGCGAAAACTACCGCAGTTGGAACACCGAAATGAAGATCACCGCTCTGGCTGTAAAAAAACGCATTGCCACGGCCATGATCGTCATCACGCTCATGGTCCTGGGCGCCTACGGGCTGTGGCAATTGCCGACCAATTTCCTGCCCGATATGACTTATCCCATGATCAAGGTCTATATATACGCCCGTGGAGCCACCCCCGAGGAGCTGGACGTTAATATCGCCGACCCCGTCGAGCGGCAGATGGCTGCTGTTGATGGGCTGGACTATCTCGAATCTTCCTCGATTGAGGGGATGTACTCACTGACAGCGAACTTCCAGTACGGGGTAAATATCGACACGGCCTACCAGGACGCCCTGGCGGCCATGGCGAGGGTAGCCAGGAAACTGCCCAAGGACATTGATCCACCCATCGTGTTTAAGGCCGATCCATCCCAGCTTCCCGTGATTCAGCTCACAGTTGCGTCTGATCAGTGGGATCTGGTCAAACTCCGCACCTGGGTTGACAAGTGGCTCCAGAACCAGATTATTGCCGTACCTGGGGTCGCCGGGACGGATATTACGGGGGGGCTCAAACGTGAGATCCGTGTTCATCTGGATGCCGCTGCCCTGGAGAAATACGGGCTTTCACTGCCGGCTGTGACCAAACGCCTTCAGGAGGAAAACATCGAACAATTCGGTGGCCGGATCACCGTCGGCCCCCGTGAATTCATCGCCCGGACGGTGGGCGAGTTCCGCTCGCTGGACGAAATCAGGTCTGTTGTCCTTAAGGTGGGGGACACGGGAAAGGTTTATCTGCGGGATGTGGCTCAGATCGAAGATGGTCATGAAGAGACACGGGTAATCACCAGGGTTGGCGGAAAACCTTGCGTCAAGCTGAGTGTCCTCAAACAGGCCGATGCCAACACCGTCGAAGTCGCCCAGGCCGTGGAACGCAAAGTCCGGGAACTCAAGGCCTCTCTCCCGGGAGACATCCGCTTGGGTGTTGTGGAAAACCAGGCGGATTATGTTACGGCCGCTCTCAAAGGAGTACGGAACGCCGCCATTGAAGCCGCCATTCTCATCATCTTCGTGGTCTACTTTTTTCTAGGAAGTTGGCGGCCGGCCCTGATCATGATGCTCGTCCTGCCGATTACCCTGATCATCAATTTCGCCCTGATGAAGCTGGCTGGATTTTCCCTCAATATCTTCTCTCTCGGGGGGCTCGTGGTCGCCCTCGGCGTCGTTCTGGACAACGCCATCGTCGTCGTGGAAAACATCACCCGACTGAAGCATGAAGGAGAGTCCGGCAACACGGAAGAGCAGACCATCTCCGGCACCGCACAGGTCGGCCCGGCCATCATCGCTGCGACACTGGCCTTTCTGGCGGTTTTTCTTCCCTTTCTGATCGTACCCGGATTAATCAGCCTGCTGTTCAAAGAGCTGATTCTGGTCATTGCCGGGATCGTTTTAATCAGCCTGTTGATTGCCCTGACGGCTACGCCCATGCTGACAGCCCTTCTACTTAGAAAAAAGGCCTCCAGGTCAACCGGGCCTGGTTTCTTTGAGCGGCTTTTTGAAAGCCTCAAGCGCCACTACGAGGGCTTTTTGAGGACGGCGCTCATCAACAGGAAGCTGAGCCTGGGCATTTTCGCCGCATTCCTGATCGGTGCCGTCCTGCTGTTCTCCCTGGTGGGAAGCGAATTTCTGCCCGCCATGGATGACGGCCGCGTCATGGTCAAGGTAAAGCTCCCGACAGGCACCTCCGTCGCCAAGACTGACTTCATCCTCCGTGATATCGAGGGGAAGATAGCCAAAGACCCTCTTATCGAAAGCTATTTCACCCTGGCAGGAGCTAAAGTACTGGGCCTCTATTCCTTTGAGGTCGCCAACGAGGGAGAAATCAACATTCAGCTTGTCCCCCGCCAAAAACGAAAGATCGGTACCGAGGAGTACATCCGAAAATTGAGGTCCGTGATGTCAAAAATCCCCGTTCCCGGGGGCAATCTCATCGTCGCCCAGATGAAAATGAAGGGCATGCGCAAGATCGGCGAAGCGGACGTCGAGGTGAAGATCAAGGGAGAGGATATCAAGATTCTCTTTGACCTGGCCAGGAAGACTTCGGAGACCATGAACGGGCTCAAGAATTTCCGCAATGTTTATGTTTCTATGGATCTGACGAAGCCGGAATACCAGATTCGCGTTGATCGCACCCGGGCCGCCAGCCTTGGCGTTACTGTGGTCGACGTTGCTTCAGCGGCGCAGACACTCTTGAGCGGAGCTGTACCGACACGCTTCAGGGATGGGGATGACTTTTACGATATTCGCCTGAGAATGCCTGAAAAAGATGTCGTTTCCCGGCAGGATATCGAGAATCTGATCATCAGCCGCACCAAAGGCGGTTATCTGCGGCTGCGGGATGTGGCTCAGGTCGTTCAGGCCACCGGACCTGTTGAGATCCTCCGGGAAGATCAGGTTAAAGAGGTGATTATCCGCGGAGACGCTGCCGATGTGAGCATTGGCCAAGCCCTCGACGAATTGAGAAAAGCCATGACTAAAGTCGAACTGCCCGGGGGCTATGCTGTATTCTATGGCGGACAGGCCCAGATGATGCGGGATATGACGAAGGCGGTGGTGATGATTCTGGGGTTCGCCCTGTTCTTCTCTTTTGCCGTTCTTGCCGTCCAGTTCAACAGCTTGAAACTCCCAGCGCTCGTGCTGTCCGTAATCCCCTTCTGTCTGGCTGGAATGGTTGCGGCTCTCTACCTGACCGATATTCCCATGGGTGCTACGCTTATTATCGGTGTCCTGGTTGTTATTGCCCTGGCGAAGAATCAGGGCATCCTGCTCATCACCTTCGCCGAAGCTATGAGAATTGATGATAAACTATCAGCGCAGGATGCCATCATCTTCGCGGCAAAAATCCGCCTGCGGCCTGTTCTCATGCTTTCGTTCTGTTTTATAGCCGGGCTCATCCCCCTGGCGTTGAACATCGAGGAGGGCGGGGACATGCTTCAGCCCATGGCTGTCGGCGCCATCGGAGGACTATTGATTGGTGTCATGGTGACACTCTTTTTGTTACCCTGTCTGTATGTCTTTGTGAACAAAGAGAAAGGTCAAATCCAGGAAGGATGAGATAACGTGAGTTTGTTTGAACATTATAACAAAGAGATAATAACTCTTCTCAGGGATTATTGAGCATATCACAAGGAGGAATAGTATGAAGATTGAAGTCATCGGACCAGGCTGCTGGTTTTGCAAGACATTGTTCAAGCGGGTCAATGAGGTGGTGCAGGAAAACGGTGCTTCCGCAGACGTTCAACACCTGACCAATTTCAAGGCATGGATCAAGCATTTCCCCATGACCCCGGTACTGATCGTGGACGGCGAGGTCCGCCACAGGGGCAAATTGCTGCCAAAGAAGGACAAGATCAAGAAACTCATTGGCATCAAGTAGTAAGATTGTAAACGTATATAAGGAGGAAGAAATGAAAAGATTGTCACTTGTCATAGGAGTAGTTTCGGTTCTCGCCCTTTTGTTCGCAGTCGATTCATTTGCACAGATGGGCCAGGGTTACAAGTGGCACGGCAGCGGAGGATGGGGCATGGAAACACCCTATCAGCGCCAGTACGACCCGGCAAAGGTAGAGACCATCAAGGGCACCGTGGAGGCTGTTGAGATGGTGACGCCCATGAAGGGCATGTATAAGGCCGTGGCCCTCATGGTGAAGACGGGCAGCGAGACCATAGCGGTCCACCTCGGGCCTGAGTGGTATATAGGCAGGCTCGATGTGAAGATACTTAAAGGCGATACAGTTGAGGTAAAGGGGTCACGGGTAAGCTTTGCCGGTAAACCGGCGATGATCGCCGCAGAGATTAAGAAGGATGATATTGTCCTTGTCCTCAGGAACGAGGCGGGAGTTCCTGTGTGGGCAGGCTGGAGAAGACAGTAGATCGATTGAGAGATACGTTGTACTGGGTACCCCGGTTATGTCCGGAGATTTATCCCCGAGCGGATCGATAAAATAACTGGGAAGAACTTTATGAAGAGTTCCTCATGTTCACGGGGGCATGACTGAAATGAGTGTAGTTCCAAACACAGCACGAAACCGGAGTAGTTTTTAACCTGGAAGCAGCTAATATATTATTAGGATTTTGGGAGGATATGAATATGAGTCTTATCGTCGCGGAAGGGATTACCAAGGATTATCGGGTGGGAGACATTGTTATTCCTGCCCTCGGAGGTGTCAGCTTCTCCATTGATCCTGCCTCGTTTGTCTCTTTCATCGGGCCGTCGGGAAGTGGGAAGACGACCCTCCTCAACCTCATCGGCTGCCTGGATGCCCCCACCTCAGGCCGCCTCACAGTTGCCGGAACGGATGTTGGGGCGCTGGATCGCAGGCAGGGGGCCACGTTTCGAGGCGCCATCATCGGCTTCATCTTCCAGGACTTCAACCTCCTGCCGGTGCTCACGGCCTATGAAAACATCGAGTACCCCCTGATCATGGTTCAGAAGGTCTTGCCAAAAGAACGGCGCAAGCGTGTGATGGCCCTGCTGGAGACGGTGGGAATGGCGGACCAGGCAAACAAGCGACCGGACCAGCTCTCGGGCGGTCAGAAGCAGCGTGTGGCCATCGCCCGGGCACTGGTGACGAAGCCCAAGGTCGTGCTGGCCGATGAGCCCACAGCCAACCTGGATTCCCATACGGCCCACAC